>ENA-UPWS01001285-UPWS01001285.1-human-gut-metagenome-genome-assembly--contig:-NODE-1285-length-14986-cov-3.039037_pt1 | contig 14986 bp, 13 predicted proteins | sample MGYA00250054_ERZ773384 | MGnify/ENA primary metagenome ERZ773384 (study PRJEB29103, sample SAMN06111979) | human gut metagenome | biome: human gut; feature: ankylosing spondylitis patient; material... | reverse complement strand
GAAAAAGGGCTTAAACGTGTTGCGAGGTTCCTCAAAGAGCGTCCCTGCAGCGATTGCGGAGGGACCAGACTTTCCGAACGCGCCCGCCAGCCACGTATCAGAGACATCAATCTGGCTCAGGCAACCGCGATGTCTCTGGACGCACTCGTTTCCTGGGTAGGGTCCGTGCCGGAATCGCTGGAACCACATATGCACACCATGGCGAGCGCCATCTGTGAATCGTTCCTCAATACGTCACGGCGTTTATTGGAACTCGGTCTCGGGTATCTGTCCTTGGACCGCGCCGGAGCCACGCTGTCCACCGGCGAGCGCCAACGCGTGCAGCTTGCCCGCGCCGTGCGCAATCGCACCACAGGCGTGTTATATGTGCTGGATGAGCCGTCGATTGGGTTGCATCCCGCGAATGTCGACGGACTGCTCGGTGTCATGCGTGACCTGGTGGCTGATGGCAATTCCGTGGTAGTGGTCGATCATGACACTCGGGTGCTGGCCGAAACCGATTATCTCATCGAGATGGGGCCAGGTGCCGGCGCAAAGGGCGGTCAGGTGATTGCGCAGGGAACGGTGCCGCAGGTGATTGATACCCGCGAATCGCGCATCGCGCCGTTCCTTGCCCAGGGTGGCAACGTTCATGACCGTGTGCGTGACAACATTGACGCCCATGAAATCTTCTCCGCAGGACGAATTCATATGGAAACCGACCGTCTGCATACCGTCGGCCCGTTATCGGTAGATATTCCCCGTGGACGGCTGACCGCCGTAACAGGGGTATCCGGTTCCGGCAAGACGACGATGGTACTGGAGATGTTGATGCCCGCTTTGCAGTCGCGGATCGACAGGTCGCCGCAGCCGACGCAGGTGCGGCTCCTCGAGGCGGACGGTGTGTCCAAGGCACATCTTATCGATGCCACGCCTATCGGCGCGAACATACGTTCCACCGTCGCTACATATTGCGGCGTCCATGACGATCTTCGACGCGCGTTCGCAAAAACAGATGCTGCGCGGACCATCGGTCTGAAAGCGGGGGCATTCTCCTATAACACTGGCAAGCTGCGTTGCGCGACGTGCGACGGCACGGGATCGATTTCGCTCGACGTGCAGTTCCTGCCTGACGTCGATATCGAATGCCCGGCATGCCATGGCTCGCGGTATTCCGATGCAATCGCCGAGCTGAAGCTCCCCTGCACCGACGGAGTGGCGTATTCGATGCCGCAGTTAATGACAATGACCGTCGACGATGCCATGCCTGTCTTACGAGATGTCAAACCGATCCAAACGAAGCTTGCCACGTTGCATGAATTGGGTTTGGGCTATCTTGCGTTGGGCGAGCCAACTCCCGCGCTGTCGGGCGGTGAGGCCCAGCGTTTGAAATTGGCCAGCGAGATGGGGCGGAAACAGCATGATGCGGTATTCGTGTTCGATGAGCCGACAATCGGCTTGCATCCGCTTGATGTTCGCGTGCTGCTGCACGTGTTTGATGAACTTGTAGCGAATGGCGCGACGGTGGTCGTCATCGAACATGATTTGGACGTGATTGCCAATGCGGACTATGTGGTGGATATGGGACCGGGCGGCGGTGAAGCAGGCGGACGCGTAGTATGCGAGGGAGCGCCTTCTCGGATCGCCGCATGTCCGGAAAGCGTCACTGGACGATACCTACAATCGTCGCAATGCTGATATTGTCCCATCTTCGGGCATCTGCAGTCAGTCTGATGATGGGACAGGCAGTTCCCGCCATGCTTGAAGATGATGCAGCGCACGTACGATGTTGCATTGATCAAGTAACGTCCCTTCAGCGGCGCACATGGTGGGATACCACATGCGATGGCGGAGCGTGGCTTGTTTGCCAGTACCTTTGATGAGTTCGCCTTCATCAGAGGCATATTGAAAATGCAGATGACTGAGCAGTCCCCCGTGTCTGAGCACGGAGCGTTCAGGCATGGGCTCCATCGCGATGAGTACGGCGAAGGGATCGGAGGCACCGGCATCGCTAGCGTGGAACACATAGCAGGGTTTGCCTTCCAGCCCCTTGTCGTGCACATGATCGAGCCGATATTCATGTGTTGTGATGGGGGTGCGTTTTTCGTCCAGCCAAGTCAGGTTAAAGCCTGCGACAGCATCATCGTCGCCAACTGCGGACGGCTGCTCGATATGCCATCCACCAATGCAGAATCGCCACTCCTTGCCCGAGGTTTTGCAGGCTTTTGCCCAGAAGCGTCGCGCATCGCCGAGCATCATGATCGCGAACAGCGGCTTGGATCGCATGGCTTTCGTCGAATCCTTCCAAGCCCGGTCAAGGTTCGGGTCATGATTGTTGATCAAATGTTCGAAGCTAATCCAGTCTCCCAGCCAATCGTTCACATTGAAGTCCATGCCAGACGATCCTCTTCTTCTCCCTGTTCGTTATGCAGTTCGTCTTCCAGCGCTATGATGCGGTCGCACCATAGCGCTGCAAGCTCATAATCATGTGTTACGACCAACACCGCTTTGCCACGGTCCGCGAGCTTTCGCAGAAGTCCGCCGACTTGGGTCATATGCAACCGGTCCAGTCCGCTGGTCGGTTCGTCCAAAACAATGAATCGCTTATCGCTCATCAAAGCGCAGGCTATAGCCAGCCTCTGCTTTTGACCGCCGGATAAACTCATCGGGTGGCGCTGCACGGAATCCAATAGGTCGAGGTCTCGTAGCACAGCATCGCATCGGTCACGCACAGCGTCATCCATCCCATCAAGTCCCAGTAATGCCTCTTCCCGAACACTATCGGAGAAGAGCTGGTAATTGACGTCCTGCATGACGAGAAATCCGGCACGAGTCAAAGCGCCGCGGCTCGCTTTCGTCCCATTCAATAGCACCATGCCGTTCAACGGAGCGGCAAGACCGCATAGCGTACGTGCCAAAGTGCTTTTGCCAACCCCGTTCGACCCCATAAGGCCAAGAATCTCACCCTCGTGAATGTCGAAATCGGGAATATCACATGCGAATACGGGTCTCTTGCGGCCTAGAAGTCCCCGCTTTGTATGGCCTACACTCAGGCCGCGCACACCAATGACGACCTGTCGCTTGTCCTCGTCGGGCGCAATGCCTCCATGTTGGAGTTTACGATGCACGGCAAGCCTGTATGGTCTGTCATCGAGGGCGCGCAATCCTAATGCCGCGACGCGCTGTTCGGACATCGCCAGAAAATCGGACGCCTCATATTCACCGAGAATCGTACCGTGATCGAACACTATGAAACGGTCCGCTAAATCCGCGCACCATGCAAGACGGTGTTCGGCAATGACGATGGTCATTCCATCAGCTCTCAATCGGGAGACCATGTCATGCAGCCTGCGAATCGCCACCATATCTAAATTACTTGTCGGCTCATCCATAACGATGAGTCCAGGAGCCAGCATGGTCGATGCCGCGACAGCAAGCTGTTGCTTCTGGCCACCTGAAAGCGTCATGATCCTACGACCTAATAGATGCCTGATGTGAAACTGCTCCGCGACATCATGCACGCGTTGCCGAATCCGCGCGGGAGACATGCCCGTATTCTCGCAGGGGAATGCCAGCTCATCGGTGGAATCAGCATTGAAATACTGCGTCTTCGGATTCTGGAATACGCTGCCCACCTGTCCCACATAGCTTTCCACAGGAGCCAATCCGGCGCGGATTCCGCACGTCATATGGATGCCCTGCAAATCGCCGGAATAGAAACCAGGTATCAGACCATTGAGCAAACGTGTGTACGTGGTTTTGCCACAGCCGCTTTGTCCACATAAGATGGCAATCTCGCCTTGCGGTATGGCACAGCTGATGTCATTCAGCGCATCGACCTCAGCAGCTTCATCAGCATGATATGCGAATGAGCACCGTTGCGTCCATGCGACTATCCGATTGATATCACTTCCGATACTCACCATGCTCCTCCAATGCCCAATGCCAGAGGAACCGTGCAGATGACCATCCATGCCCAATCAATGCCATGCATGCGGATTTCGGTATGACATGTATGAGGCCCGCGAATGCCGATTCCTTTGGTCAGTGCGGCTACGGACAAATCCTGGGCGACCCCCGTAGCGTTCATCAACAACGGCATCAGGATGTATTCCAAAGACTGAGCCGGATGACGGAGCAGGGCGAATGTCCCCTGGGCGATGCCACGTAATGCCATCGCGTCACGAATCTGATGGTAATCGTCATGGATTGTCGGGAAGAACCGGATGCACACCACACATGGAATCACAATCGTCTCCGGAATGCGCATGCGCCGCAGGGCACACACGAATTGACTGGCCGTAGTCGTGGTGAATGCGTATATGCCGGCAATCAGACAAGGCATCATCATCCGGATGCCGACACAAAGCAAACCAAGCATATGCAACCAGCTGCCGCCATCGTCAAGCGTCGATGCCCAAGTCCCCACTAGTAGCAATACATAGATGCAACCGAAGCGTACCGCAGCCGCCCATCGTCCCGCGCCGAGCAGTGGCAGAAGAAGCAGCAATACTGTAAGCGACTCCACAACCACGTCGACATGGAAGAACAGCAACAGGTTGGCCAATGCCACTAGGTACAGTTTGGTTCTTGGGTCCAGGGCCATCAGATGATGCCGGTCTTCGCAAAATGCTTCTTCAGCATACGCTGCCCAAACCAGCCTCCGAGCAACGCACATACCAGTACCACTATCATGGCAATGAAAAACGTGCCGGTATTGACATGTGCGAACACACCATCGATATAGGACGAGTCCTTGCCACGGGCCTGCAGACTGGCCACATAGGCATCCTTCATGAACCACAACGGCAGAATCGGACCGGTCAGCCCATAGCAGAACACGACATAACTCGCCAGGATACCTGTCTTGCTCCGATAGTCCCCGGCGCGAGCGATGGCATCAGCGATGACCGGAAACACGATGCTCGCAGCAAGGGAAAGGATGAAATGTCCGGATACGAACAAGAACAATCCGACGACGATGCCCATCACGCTAATCGCGCCGAATTTTCCGACCTTGGCAACCAGGAGCATATATACGCAACCACAGATCAATGCGGCGACCGCAGGCAGAAGAATCATGCCGAATCCCATCAAAGCCACGGAACTGAACAGCGTGGCCACGGCGACCAGCACGAAATACAAGGCAGTGAACACACCTATCGTGATGAGATCGGGAATGGTCAGATGCCTCGACTTGGTCGACATGCCCTGCTGCGTCATGGTCAGTCCTTTCGATTGTCATGGGCGGCCAGCCACCAATGTATCGAGGAAACACGGAAAAGACAATAGTTTTTCCTCGTTTTCATGGAAAACTATCCAATCCGCGTCGCGGTAATCCATAAACCATCCATACCCAGAGACAATGAAACGACGCCCCGAGTCAACGTCCTCGCTCCAGTCTCAGACGACAAGGCAATATCCCAATGCCGCGGCCATCACAGGAACCACCACCGACGTCAGCACATATCCCACGAACACGGTGATCCGCCCACCGCGCAACAACGTCACGGATTCGTTCATCATGGTGGAGAATGTGGAGAATCCACCAAGGAAGCCGGTCGCCAACATCACATGCGCGGGATCCGACAGAAACCGGCGTGAGTACAGACCTGCAATCACGCCTGCCAGGAATCCGGCAATACTGTTGATCACAAAGGTCGACAAAGGAAATGCCAAGAAGCTTTGATAACGGAATCACAAACATACCTTGCGGCGGCGCCGAGACCACCACACAGGCACACCGATACGGCGATGACCGCATTATTCATCAGTCCGCCTCCTTGCCCATGGCATGGCGATCACCATCGTTATGCTCAGTACCGGCAAACCGCAGCCCGACATGCGCGCCAACGTATGCCAGCAGACAGCCCACGATGAAGGTCGTGCAACAATACGCCGCACAATCCATGGCTTTGCCGTCATGCAGCATAGTGAATTCCTCGAGGGCGAGAGTGGACATGGTGGACAATCCTCCACACATGCCCATGCCACATCCACGGTTCACATATTCCTTCGCGCGTCCCACGGTTCTGCGGGTTCCTCCCAGCCATGCCGAAAGCGCCGCGTATACGAAGCAGGCGGCCATATTCGCCGCGAATGTGCCGATATGGAATGCGCCGCAGTCGGGAATGACCGAACAAGCGTAGCGTAATGCGGTTCCGATGCATCCCCCAAGGAACACCACGCATATGAGATCGACTCGAATGATATGTTGTCGTGCCATGTATCTTCTTTCCAGCGAGGTGCCGAACCAATATGACAGACATGGAAGAATGGCGATGCCACAACCGCTGAAAGCCATAAGGTACAGCACACCCTATGTCGTAGGAACCATCAGCGGGTTTGCGGTTCGAAGCCTGTAACGGCTTCAGGCGAGTCCCATCACCGCAGTCCAGTATATCCGGCACGCGAGGCCGTCCGTACCATCATTCACGATGCGGACAACTTCCCCGGACTACCGCAACGTACGATCCATAACCGTCGCCAATAGCGCGGCGACCCCCAAAACCGCAACTGTGATGCCAATGCCGTGGAGCCCTCCATCAGTGACCGTCTCACCGAAGAACACGCCACTCAATGAGGACGCACCGATAGACCCGATATAGATGGACGTGCGCAGCAGACCAGACGACGTGCCAATATGCTCGGATGCCGCTCGGCGATATAGCACGGTCTGACTGGTCGACATGCTGAGTCCCAACACCAGTCCCGCGACAGCGGAGGCGGTCAACGGCAATACGACCATGCCAGCGGATGACGTGCAAGCCAACAACATGCCCACCGCCACCATCGCCGAACAGCACACCATCAACGGCAGGCGCACTATCGGCTTCTTCGCGATGGATAACGAAGCCACTGTCGCCACCACCCCCATCGGAATGATGAACATGCCGGAAACACCGGCGTTCATATGGCAGGCATCCTCCAACCACTGGGGCAAGGCGTACATGACCACATAAGCGCCAAGCATGGTGAGCATCGCACGCAGAAAATTCAACGTCATCGCATTATCCGCCGCGAGTGAACGCACATCGACGAAAGGCGTTGCCGCATGCAACTCCCACGCGACAAAAGCCAACAAAGCGATGACAGTGACGCAACCGGACACCTTGTCGAAAGTAGGCAAACTCATAAGAACAATCAGCAGCGCGCTGATTGTGATGGAGAATAGCAACAGACCCATGACATCGAGATGCGCGATGAAGAAGGATACGGTCATGCGATGTTCATGCTTCGCATCGGGCTCGATGCTTGCCAATCCCAGCACAATCGTGATGATGCCGACCAACACGTTGACGAAGAAGGTGGAGCGCCATCCCAAAAAGGTGACCAACAGGCCGCCCAACGGTGGACCGACAGCGATGAGCACCAGTCCCACCATAGCGAGAATGGAAAGGACCAACGAAGGCGGTTCCGCCAATCCCATGCGATCAGCCCGTCTGCGAACCAGCAGCATGGCAGCAGGATAGCCACAGGATGCGCCCGCACCAATAAGCACACGCGACGTCAGCAGCACGCCGAGATTCGGGGCGAAACCACCCAGTAGTCCTCCAATCATGACCAATGCCGCACCGGCCATGAACACCGAGCGAGGACCAATGATCTCAGAAAGCTTGCCCGCCGTCGGCTGCGCGATGGCACATGTCAGGTACAGCGCAGATATCAGCAGGGTCGCCCTTCCGGCATCAATCCGCAAATCATGTGAAATCGGTGCGAGCGCCGTCGAGATAAGCGTGCTGTTGACAGGGTTGAGACCGACCCCAAATATCATCGCCATGATGAAGGTCTTGGGAAACGCGGGAGTTTCTCTTGTCTTATCAGCCGTCTTCATCGCGTGTCGCCTCCCGTCGGCAGCGATTCCGTGGCGGCGATGCGTTCGATCAATGTGGTCGCAGCGGCGAGGTCCCCGCGCTCGCCGTCATCCAATGCATATTCGATGGCATGCGCCAGCCAAGTTGTTTGGCTAGCGGTTACGTGGGCGAGGAACGCATGTCCTTCATCGGTCAAGCCGACCAGTCGACGACGACGATCTTTCGAATCGGCATGCTGTGTGACATACCCTGTGGACCTCAGTAGTTCAAGACGCTGGGTGATGGCCTGTTGCGATACGTGTTCGTACGCGGCCAAAGTCGATACCGACAGTTCTCCCTCGGTATCCAGCCGCTTCAACATGGCAAGCTGCGAAGCGGTGATGCCCCGTTCCGCGATGCCGGCCTCATGCTTCATCCGAGCTTGCAGCCTGCTGACCGCAATCGCCAATTCCATGGCGACATCCGATGTCGAATATTCGTCTTTCGTATCCATTTCGATTGCCTCCAGCTGGCCACCATAGCACTTACACAAGCTACTTGTGCAATCTGCTTGCGGATTTCCTCGCATGACGCCACTCGCCGCAAGGCTTCAAACCGTTATCGCCCTGAACAACAAAAAGGGCCATCCCACTTTTGCAGAATGGCCCTCCATATAAGAACAACAGACCTCAGGCAAGTTTGCCGTAGGCTTCGGCATCCACCGGCTCGAGCCATTCGTTGCTCATGGATGCCGGATCGCCCGCAGGGACCATGAAGGCTAGATGCGAGCATGATTCGCCGGGGGCGGCGCCATGCCAGTGCTTCGTATCCGCGGGGATGCAGACGGCCTGCCCGGCCTTGAGCTCCTTTGGCTCCTGTCCCTCGATCTGGTAGTAGCCGCAACCGCCGACCGCGATGAGTACCTGCGCCGCGTTGTGATGGATGTGCCAGTTGTTGCGGCAACCCGGCTCGAAGGTCACGTTATGGATGGCAATCTGCGGAGTCTCGAGCACCGGAGCAAGGTAGCTCTGTCCCACGAAGTACTGCGCGAAGCCGTCGTTCGGTTCTCCCATCGGGAATGCGCTCGGATTTTCCATTGTCGACCCGTCCTTTCATTTATGCTCTGTACCGTTCCCTATTCAACGCCCGGCGAAAAAGAATGTCCAATGTGAGTATGGTATATCGTTCCATGCGTCGATTGCATATCAAACCATTCATGCGAGGTATTGGTTCTGCCAATCGAAACGGGATATGCTGACCTTCCGAACATCAACGGCAGAAGAGCTTCAGTATGACTGACATGAGCTACGCCCCACTGGGATGGTCCGGCATCCAAGTTTCCAAGGTCTGCCTTGGCGGTATGAGTTTCGGCAAGACCTCCCCGTAATTCCATCAGTGGACCATCGATGCCGACGCCACCGAACAGCCGTCAGTACAACATGGCGCTCACCCCATACTCCCCATGGCGTCCGGCCATCTGACCCATCCGTCCTGGGATTCCGATTCCAAACGCGGCACCACCGACGGCACCATGCGCAACAAGTACGATCAGGCACGTGCGCAGGATATGCCGATCATCGAACGCGTGCACGGGCTCGCGGAACGGCTCGGCGTGCCGATGGCGCGGATCGCCCTCGCCTGGCATTGGGCCAAGGACGTCACGGCACCGATCGTCGGCTGCTCGAAGACGGAGCGCGTGGATGATGTCATCGAAGCACTTGGAGTAAAACTCAGCGAATCCGACATCGCCTATCTTGAGGAGCCGTACACGGCGCATGAACTGGTCGGCCCATTGGCCAGGCCGGGCGAGCGCGCGCTGGCCGGCACCCTTGCGCCGACTCTGAAGGAGAAAGCCAAGTAGCGCCACACGTCGCCGGAAAGTGGCTAGCGCACCGGGATGCAGATCTCGGTCACGAACTGGGCGGGATCCGATGTCAACCCTTCATCGATCAACGCGATCTCACGTGAGAACCCGGTGATGTCGAGACCCTGCTCTGCGGTGTACCATATCAGCTCGCGATACCGGTCGGGGGCATCGCCATGACTCCCCCGGAACCGGATGCGCACGCAATCGGTCTCCGGCAATGCCACGGTGTCGCCCTCATATTCGTCCTCGTCGTCAAGCAATAGGAACACCAACCCGTAATCGGCATATCCGCCCTGTTCCAACGATTCCTTGTCAATGCCGACGCCGACCTTGCCGAGGAAGACCAGCGAATCCTTCTGATGCTGCTCCAGCTTGCGGATCGAATATTCCAGGCCGAGATACGAGTCGACCTTCGGTGAATCCCTGATCCAGACGATCCTGCAGGCGGGTTGCCGCACAACACGTATCACGTCGAATTCGGACTGCTCAGCGTCCCGCAGCCGCTCCAAGCGATGGTCGATCTTCCGCTGGACCATTTCCAGCTCATGCTGTTTGCGCTCGATCAGGGCTTTCTGTGCAACAAGCTTGTCCTCGATGACATGCACGTCGCGATTGTGCAGGAACTCGGCTATCTGCGTCAACGGCATATCCAGCACACGCAGGTACCGGATTGTGTTCAGCACCTCGAACTGCTTGGCACCGTAATACCGGTACCCGGTGCGCGGGTCGATATATTCGGGTTCCAGCAAGCCGCAACGCTCATAATGCCGAAGCGTGCCCAGCGACACATTGAACATATCTGCAACCTTGCCTATACGGAACAGTCTGCCGTCACCCGGCAAAGCGTCGCGCCCTCCACTTCGCTCACTCGCCGTCATGCACGCGCCTTCTCCGAAATTACGCCGTGACGCTTGAGCCACGCGTAGAAGCCAAGACAGATCAGCACGGAAAGCAGCGATCCGGCGGGCGCGGCGACGCCCATGGGGAACAAGGTGTTCGGGAACAGCTTGGATGCCAGATACGCCCCGGGCACACGGACCAGGGTGATGGCCACGATATTGTGGATGAATCCGATATAGGAGCGCCCGCATGCGGCGAAGAAGCCGCTGAAGCAGAAGTGGATGCCCGCGAAGATGCTGTCGACGATGTAGCTGCGGATGTACTGTGTTCCCAGCAGGATTACCGTCGCATCGGTGGTGAACAGGCCGACGATGGAGCCCGCCGTCAGTTCCACCACAATCGATATGACGATGCCGTAGACGACGGTGATCGCGGTGGCGTATCGCAGTGTCTTCGTCGCTCGCTCCATCCTGCCGGCACCGATGTTCTGCGCCGAGACGGCGGATACCGTGGCCAGCATGGACGACGGTACCAGGAACAACGCGCTGATCACCTTTTCGACGACGCCGACAGCTGCCGCATCGTTCAGGCCACGGTAGTTGGCGATGACCGTGATGATGATGAAGGCGATCTGGATGCAGCCGTCCTGAACCGCCGTCGGCACTCCGATGCCGAGAATGCCGCGGAGCATGGCCCTATCGGGGCGAAGATCGCCGAACTTCAGTCTGATGCCCGTACGCCGGCGGCGAATCGCCACCAATGTCACGGTCACACTGATGGCCTGCGCCAGTGTGGTGCCCAATGCCGCGCCCGAGGGACCAAGACGCAGCCAGCCCATAAACAGGTAGTCGAACACGATGTTGCAGAAGCATGCAACCGCAATGAAATACATGGGGCTTTTCGAATCGCCCATCCCACGGAACACCGAGCTGATAATGTTGTACGCGACGATGAACGGGATGCCGATATAGCAGATGGTCAGATACTGCGCGGTTCCCTCGACGGCTTCGACTGGCACGCCGATCAGCGAGATGATGTTGTGCACGTTCAACAGCAGAACGACCGTCAGCGCCAACGCGATTCCTGCGAACAGCGTGATGACGTTGCCGATGGCCTTGGCCGCACGGTCGAGCCTGTTCGCGCCGACCGCACGGCCGATGGTGACGGTCGCGCCCATGGCAAGACCCACGATGACCACGGTGAGCATGTACAGCACCTGGCTGCCGTTCGCCACCGCGGTGATGCCGTCGATGCCGATGAACTGTCCGGCGATGAACAGATCGGCCATGCCGTACAGCGTCTGCAGGAAATACGACAGCAGATACGGCAACGCGAAGGTGACGATCGTTCTGAACACGCTTCCCGTTGTCAGGTTCTTTCCCATGGGTTGTCTCTTATCCTCCCGTTTCGGCCTATGTCTTCCAGCAGGAAGGCTAAACCTTACAATGGTTGTAGAGTCAATCCCAAAGCATTGTCATGTCCAATATGCGGAAAACCGTCTTTCACCCCATGACCGGAGCGGTGGCTTCGTCTTCCCCGTCCGGCTCGTCGGCGAGACCCATGAGCTCTCCCATCTTGTCCGCGTACACGCCCGTCTCATGCATGAGCAGGGCCCGCACTGCCCGAAGCGATTCGCGATCCCGAGGAAGACGGTACAAGGCGATGGTCGCGGCCATTTCGCCAAGCTTTTCATAGTTGTCCAACATGCGTTTGCGATCCTTGTGCGAAGCGAGCATCGCATCCATGCGATCCTCCGGTTCGGCGAAAAAGATATATCCGGCAAGGGTAAGCAGCAGACCAGCCTTCCTCACATTGCGTGCCTGGCTGTCAAGTTCTTTGACACCATTCTCGAACATGGTTCGATCACGCAGTCTGAAGCCTTCCTGGAGAAGACCCGAAGCCGACGGCCCCATAAGGGAGATGGCAAGGTCATGCAGATAGAGCGGGTCTTTCCATATATCCTCCACTTCATATACGCCATTGTCCTCGATCTCGGCCAGTAGTTGGGCGACGGGCTTAGTGTTCTCATCCCACAGATTCCGATATGCCTCCACAATGTGTTCGGCGTCATACAGATATCTGGCATCGAGGCAAGCCGGATATTCCAATGAGCTGGTGACGCTCAGATCCACAGAACAGGCATATTCCAGATCCGCCTTGATCCGCATATCCTGCAACTGGGCGCATACATGCCTGTATCGGAAATCGGGATCACATCCCAATTCGACCACTTTCGGATCATCGCGGAGCATACACATACCCAATCCCCCATAAGCGAGAACCATCAGCGCCGCATCAGCGGCCCTAGGCTCGCCCCCTCCCCATCGCAACAGAGTGTATGCGGCCAGACGGTAGGTCTGTCGCAGGTATTCCATCATGCATTCGAGCCGTTTCCTCCTTCCGCCTCCGCTCTTCTTCCCCTTGGTCTTTTTCCTTCGGAACACCTCACGTGTATCGAACAGACCAAGCTGGAACGGCATCCTGTTGCTCGGCCGATGCGTCGCCACCGCGACGGAAGCATCATTAATCATTTCATACAGCCATGCGCTCATGCCGTATTTACGAACCACATTGCGGCATCCGGTCAAGAATTCGGCATCATAGCCTATTTGGAACCGATCCAATATGATCATATCCATGTCGAGGTTCACCGGCCATGACGTGCCGCCGAACAAGTCATCCGCAAGCTCGTGCACCACGTCATCGAACAGGGAAAGCGGACCTTCCATATCGTGTTCGAGACGTATCCGATCAAGGTCCGCGAAACAACGCCCCGAGCTGTACCGGTCGAAGCGCTCGATCAACCGATCCATCGTTTGCAGGAAAGCCTGTTCGTCCATATTGAATGGCGTGGCCACGGCAACTGTCAGATGCAACTCCTTCGTCGTAGAGATGCACCTACTGTCGCATATCCGTCCACCTCTACGTCACAATCCTTTGAAAAAAGTGAAGAAGGGGACAATTTCCACCTATCCACACCCCCATACCTGTCTGTGGACAACTTGCGCAATAACAAAAGGCCCTTCCTCCAAAAAGAGGAAGGGCCTGATCTTCGCGTAGGCGACGAGCCGGTCCGTCAGTTGATGAGTTCCTTGACCGCTGCGATGACGGCCTGCAGACTCGCCTTGGCGTCACCAAACAGCATCTGCGTGTTGTCTTCGAAGTACAGTTCGTTCTGGATACCGGCATAACCGGTACCGCGACCGCGCTTCATGACCACCACGTTCTGGGCCTTGTCGACGTCGAGGATCGGCATGCCGGAGACCGGGGTGCCCGGCTTGCGTGCGGCCGGGTTGGTCACATCGTTGGCGCCGACCGGATTGATGTCATCCAGATCGACGAGCTCCTCGTACGGCACGTTGGCTTCGGCGAGCAGCACGTTCATGTGGCCAGGCATACGGCCTGCCACCGGATGGATGGCGTAGGAGACTTCGACGCCGTGGTTCTTGAGGAGCACACCAAGATCAGCAAGCTCGCGCTGGGCCTGAGCCTGGGCCAGACCGAAGCCCGGCACGAAGATGACCTTTTCGGCGTATACGAGCTGTACGGACAGATCGTCCGCGGAAGTTTCCTTCATGCTGCCTTCCGGACCCTCACCAGCGCCAGCGGCGGCATTGGCACCACCGAAACCGCCTGCAAGCACGGACAGCAGCGGACGGTTCATGGCCTTGGACATGGCGATGGACAGGGTCACACCGGCGGCACCAACCAGTGCGCCGGCCACGATCAGAGCGATGTTATTGATAGCCAAGCCGGACATGGCCACTGCAGTACCGGTGCAGGCGTTGAGTACGGAAATGACCACCGGCATATCGGCGCCACCGATCGGGATGACGAACACGAGACCGTAGCACAGCGCGAACACGGTGGTGAGCACGGACCACAGCAGACGCTGGCCCGGCTGCACGCACAGCATGACGAAGGATACGACGGTCAGTACGGCGAACAGAATGTTCCAGAAGCCCTTGCCCGGCAAGTTCAGCTTCTTCACCCACTTGATGCCCTGCAGCTTGCCGGCTGCGATCAGAGAGCCGGAGAACGTGACGGAACCGATCATGATGCCCAAACCAGCGGTGATCAACACCACGATGGAAGGCGTGCCCTCGGAGGTCAGAATGTCGTTCAAAGCCACAAGCGCGGCGGCGCCGCCACCCACGGTGTTGAATACGGAAACGAGCTGCGGCATGTCGGTCATCTTGACCTTCTTGGCGGAAACCACACCGGCGACGGCACCGATGATGATGCCGGCTATCAGCAGCACAACGGCAACGCCATGCTGGAATCCGTTGGAGATCTCACCTGCGAACAGCACAATGAACGCCATGACCACGGCAAGGATCATGCCGACAGCGGAGACCATATTGCCCTTGCGAGCGGTCTTCGGAGAGTTCATCAAGTGCAGGCCGATAACGAACATCACGGCGGCCAGCAGATAGACGAACCATTCGATGACGCCGAGCGGCGTGCTCAGCATTTCAGCCATGGTACCCATTTACTTGGCCTCCTC
>ENA-UPWS01001256-UPWS01001256.1-human-gut-metagenome-genome-assembly--contig:-NODE-1256-length-15206-cov-4.646573_pt1 | contig 15206 bp, 10 predicted proteins | sample MGYA00250054_ERZ773384 | MGnify/ENA primary metagenome ERZ773384 (study PRJEB29103, sample SAMN06111979) | human gut metagenome | biome: human gut; feature: ankylosing spondylitis patient; material... | reverse complement strand
TGCAATGTGCTCAACAATTCTTGCCATGGCTTTTTTCTTAAGAAACGATACAATAAAAAGCAAAGAACACCACTTGCAAAATACAATGTACTCTCGGAATCTTTCTGTGCTTGTTTTTGTGAGATGATTTTTTGTCAGTTGTGCCCAAATTTCTGAGGCATACGCGGTGCGTACGTTGATGAAATTCGGGTGCAGCTGGCGGAAAATCAGCCGCAAAGGCAAGTGCAGAAAGATTCCGAGAGTACATTACAAAATAAAGGAGAGTTTTTCTTATGGAAATGACATTTCGCTGGTATGGTTCCAAATTTGATACCGTTACCTTAGAGCAGATCCGCCAGATTCCGGGCGTAACCGGAGTCATCACAACCCTGTACGACACTACCCCGGGCGAGGTGTGGACACGCGAAGCGATTCACGCGTTAAAAGAAGAGGTTGAGGCCTCTGGACTTCACATCTCCGGCATCGAGAGCGTCAACATCCACGACGCCATCAAAATCGGCAGCCCGGACCGTGAGCAGTACATCGATAATTATATTGAAACGTTAAAGCACCTCGGAGAGGAAGACATTCACCTTGTCTGCTATAACTTCATGCCGGTCTTCGACTGGACCAGAACAGAACTCGCACGCGTCCGTCCGGACGGCTCGACCGTACTTGCCTACAAACAGTCCGCCGTAGACGCACTTGTTCCGGAAAAAATGTTTGAATCTATCGCAGGTGATGCAAACGGCGCAATTCTTCCCGGCTGGGAGCCGGAGCGCATGGCAAAAGTGAAAGAGCTCTTTGACGCTTACCGCGATGTGGATGATGAGAAACTGTTTGCCAACCTCAAATACTTCCTCGAACGCATCATGCCGGTCTGCAACGAGTACGACATTAGAATGGCCATTCACCCGGACGACCCGGCATGGAGTGTCTTCGGTCTTCCGAGAATCATCATTAATAAAGAAAACATTCTGCGCATGATAAAGATGGTCGATGACCCGCACAACGGCGTGACCTTCTGCTCAGGTTCCTACGGAACAAACCTGGAGAACGATCTGCCGGATATGATCCGTTCCTTAAAGGGCCGCATCCACTTCGCTCACGTCCGCAATCTGAAATTCCACAGCCAGCAGGATTTCGAGGAGGCCGCACACCTTTCCTCTGACGGCAGCTTCGATATGTATGAGATCATGAAAGCGCTGTACGACATCGGCTTCGACGGCCCGATCCGCCCGGACCACGGACGTATGATCTGGGGCGAGAAGGCAATGCCGGGCTATGGACTGTATGACCGCGCACTCGGCGCGACTTATTTAAACGGACTCTGGGAAGCTATTGACAAGAGTCACAAACGTGGAATTTAAAGGAGGTTTTTACTGATGTCTCTTAACTTAACAGCTGCCGGACTGGCAGATCAAAAAGCGTGGGAAGCCGCAGGCTATGCGCTTCCATCCTATGACCGCGAAGCAATGATCACCCGCACGAAAGAATCTCCGTGCTGGGTGCATTTCGGAGCCGGAAATATTTTCCGTGCCTTCCAGGCAAATACAGCACAGGAACTGCTGAACAACGGTACCTTTGACCGCGGTGTCATCGTTGCGGAAGGCTTCGATACAGAAATCATCCGTGATATGTACCAGCCGCACGATAATTTAAGCATTCTGGTGACCTTAAAAGCCGATGGTTCTGTCGAGAAAACCGTTGTTGGAAGCATCGCAGAATCGCTGGCTGCCGATACGGCGGATTCTCCGGATTTTGCCCGGTTAAAAGAAATCTTTACCAAGGATTCCCTGCAGATGGCGACGTTTACGATCACCGAAAAGGGATATTCCCTGAAAAACGGTGCGGGCGAACTGCTGCCGTCTGTTGCTGCCGATTTTGCTGCCGGACCTTCTTCCGTTACCAGCTATATGGGAAAAGTTGCTTCTCTTTTATATGAAAGATTTCTTGCAGGCGAAAAACCGTTTGCGATGGTCAGCACCGACAACTGCTCCCACAATGGCGAAAAACTTTCCCTTGCCCTGACAGCCTACGCTTCTGCATGGGAAGAAAACAAGCTGGTACAGCCAGGCTTCCTCTCCTATCTGCAGAACCCGGAAAAAGTCGGCTTCCCGTGGACCATGATCGACAAGATCACCCCGCGGCCGGATGGTTCCATCGAAAAGATACTCGAGGAGAACGGCCTCGCTGATGCACAGTCGATCGTCACCTCCCGCCACACCTACGTTGCTCCGTTCGTCAATGCAGAGGAATGCCAGTACCTCGTAGTCGAAGATCATTTCCCGAACGGACGGCCGCCGATGGAAAAGAGCGGATGGATCTTTACCGACCGGGAAACTGTCAACAAAACAGAGCGCATGAAGGTCTGCACCTGCCTGAACCCGCTGCACACCGCACTCGCTGTGTTCGGCTGCCTGCTGGACTATGAACTGATCAGTGAGGAGATGAAAAATCCGGTACTGAAAAAGCTCGTGGAGCGCATCGGATATATCGAAGGACTTCCGGTTGTCACCGATCCCGGCATTCTCTCTCCGAAGCAGTTTATCGCTGAAGTGCTGAACATCCGCATCCCGAATCCGTTTATGCCGGATACGCCGCAGCGAATTGCAACCGATACGTCACAGAAGCTGTCGATCCGGTTCGGTGAGACGATCAAATCGTATCTTGCTTCCCCGGAGCTGTCACTCTCGGATCTTCAGGCAATTCCGGCTGTATTTGCGGGATGGCTGCGGTATCTGATGGGCGTGGATGACAACGGCGATGCATTTGATCTGAGCCCGGATCCGCTGCTTGCCACGGTCCGCCCGTATGTGCAGGATCTGAAACTCGGCGCACCGGCTGACCGTGAGGCGCTTTCCAAAACGCTGGCTCCGCTGCTCTCCGATGCTTCGATTTTCGGTGTGGATCTGATTTCCGCCGGACTTTCTGACCGTGTGCTGGATGCTTTTGTCTCGATGCTTCATGGACCTGGCGCTGTGGCAGATACGCTTGCTGCTCTGACCGCTCAATTCTAAAGGGGAGGTATTTCCATATGAAACCTTTTATGGACGCTGACTTTCTGCTGCAGACCGATACGGCGAAAACACTGTACCACGAGGCGGCTGAAAAAATGCCCATTTTTGACTATCACAACCATCTGAATCCACAGGAGATTCTCGAAGACCGCCAGATGGAGAATCTGACACGCGTCTGGCTCGGCGGGGATCATTATAAATGGCGTGCCATGCGTGCGATGGGCTTTTCGGAGGATCTGATCACCGGAAACGCCGATGATTACGACAAATATCTGGCGTTTGCCGAGACGATTGAGAACGCGATCGGCAATCCTTTATACCACTGGACACATCTGGAGCTGCAGCGGTACTTCGGCATCACGACACCGCTCTCCCGCGCAACAGCGAAGGAGATCTGGGATGAGGCGAATGCAAAACTGCAGACGAAGGAGTTTACCGTGCGCAATCTGATTCTGAACCAGCATGTGTCGCATCTGTGCACCACCGACGATCCTGCAGATGATCTGCACTGCCATCTGGCATTACAGAAGGAAGACTTTGCCTGCCGCGTTCTGCCGTCCTTCCGCCCGGACCGCGCCGTTCACCTCGAGAAGCCGGATTTCCCGGAATATGTGGAAAAGCTTGCCGCTGCCGCCGGCAGGACGATTGCATCCGCGGAGGATATGGTGCATGCCCTCTCCTGCCGCCTCGACTTCTTCCTCTCCGCCGGCTGCGTTGTCAGCGACCACAGCCTTGAGGGCTGCTTCTATGTGCCATGCACGGCTGCTGAGGCGAATGATGTATTTGAGAAGCGCATGAACGGCGGTGTTCTCACCGAAAAAGAGCTCGGCATGTACAAGGGCTTCCTTCTGACGAACCTCGGACGGCTGTATCATAAGCACAATATCGCCATGCAGCTTCATATTAAAGCACTCCGTAACAACTCGAAGCGGATGTTCCGTGCGCTCGGTGCCGATACCGGCTTTGACAGCATGAACGATTTCGCCTTTGCCCCGATGCTCGGCGCTTTCTTAAACGATATGGACGAGGACGACGCACTGCCGAAAACTGTGCTCTACTCTCTGAACCCGGGCGACAACCCGATGCTTGCAAGCATGGCTGGAAACTTTGCTGCGCCTGGCATCCGCTCGAAAGTGCAGTTCGGTACCGCATGGTGGTTCAACGATCACAAATACGGCATGGAATCCCAGCTTGCGACGCTTTCCAGCATCGGCATGCTCTCTACCTTCATCGGCATGCTGACCGACTCCCGCAGCTTCCTCTCCTTCCCGCGCCACGAATATTTCCGCCGGATTCTCTGCAATCAAATCGGAAACTGGGTGGAAAACGGGGAGTACCCGGCGAACCTGGAGTTTCTGAAAGAGATGGTGGAAAATATCAGCTACAACAATGCGGTTTCGTATTTCCTGTGATTTTCGCATGCCTTATTGACAATTATTCCCACATACCGTACAATAAAAGGGATTACTGATCAACGAAAGGATTACAGAAACATGGACGACTCAGGCAGTATGCCTCGACGATGCTTTATTTTCATCATTTGATAAACGGAGACATAATCTATCTTTGATTCCGCCAGATTCAAGATAGGTTATGTCTTTTTGTACATTTTTTGCATCGTGTCCCGGTTTCCTAAGAAAGGAAAAACAAATGAACAGCGACATTGTGTCACTCATCATCATTCTTATCTGCGTCATGCTCTCAGCCTACTTTTCGGCGACGGAGACTTCCTTCACCTCGCTGAACCGCATCCGCATGAAAAATATGGCAGAAAAAGGCGACAAGCGGGCGGAACTGGTGTTAAAGCTGCTGGAGAACTTTGACAAGCTGCTCTCCACGATTCTCGTCGGCAACAACATCGTCAACATCGGACTCAGCTCCCTTGCCACGGTGCTTTTTATCAAGCTTCTCGGCGGCGACTCCGGTGCGACGGTTTCCACGATCGTAACCACTATCGTGGTCCTGATCTTCGGCGAAGTTTCCCCGAAAAGCATTGCAAAAGAATCCCCGGAGACGATCGCCAAATTTTCCGCACCGTTTCTCCACATTCTGATGATCGTGCTGACCCCGGTGACGTTTTTCTTTTCCCAGTGGAAGAAGCTGCTCTCCCGCATCTTCAAATCCTCGGAAAACCACGGCATCACCGATGAGGAACTGATGACCATCGTCGAGGAGGCGACCCAGGAGGGCGACATCGACGATCAGGAAGGCGATCTGATTCAGAATGCAATCGGCTTCATGGAGATGGAGGCCGCAGAGATCTTTACTCCGCGTGTCAACGTCATCGGCATTCCGCTCGATGCGACGAAATCCGAGATCGCTAAGACTTTCTCCGACACCGGATTTTCCCGGCTGCCGGTGTATGATGATGATATCGACCACATTGTGGGAATTGTGTATCAGAAGGATTTCCACAACCACATTTACCACACCAACAAACCGCTAAGCAGCATCATCCGCCCGGCGCTCTTTGTAACCGAGAATACGAAGGTCGGCCCGCTGCTGAAAAAAATGCAGGCGAAGAAATCGCATATTGCCATTATCATTGATGAATTCGGCGGCACCGACGGTATCATCACCATGGAAGATATCCTCGAAGAGCTCGTCGGCGAAATCTGGGATGAGCATGATGCGGTTGTACAGGAAATCCAGAAAGTTTCCGAAAACGAATACCTCGTGACCGGAACGGCAAGCATCGACAAGGTGTATGAAGAGCTCGATATTGACAAAGAATTTGACGTCTTTACGGTCAGCGGATGGATCATGGGGATCCTCGAGCGCGTGCCAAAGGAAGGCGATCATTTCGTCTCGGATGGCCTCGACGTAACCGTACTGAAAATGGCAGACCGGAGAGTCGACAAGGTACGGATCGTGCGGCTGCCGAAGGATGAAAATGAACAGTAAGTAATTGATACGATTTACACGCAAAAAACGGATCGAACATCTGATTTTAAAGTCAGATACTCGATCCGTTTTTTTGTATCCTCTATTCTTCTTTCAGACCGTCCGCAAGTCCATACACATCATTTTCCCGTCCTTTGCAGCCCTCCCATACAATCGGTTCTGCAAAGGTAAGTTTCAGAATGGTATCAATGCTGTCGCGCTCCGGAATCGGGACGGAGATCGAAAAGGTTCCGTTTTCTTCCGTCAGTTCTGCTTTTCCGCCGGAAATCACTTCCCATTTTTCCATTGTATTCCCCGGAATTTCAAACGTGATCTGATCTTTTTCCCATTCCAGAATATGCACATAAACAATATTGTCGCGGTACGTCGTTCCGCCCCAGCGGTCCGCAATCACAGGGCCGCCGCGCAGGCCGTACAGCGTTTCGCCGTATTTCGAAAGCCATTCTCCGGCCTGGCGCAGGCGTTCTACCTGCTCCTCATCCATTTTTCCCGTTCCGTCCGGGCCGATATTCAGCAGATAATTGCCGTCCCGCACAGCGATTGAAACCAGATTCTGAATCAGCTGGCGCAGCGGCAGCACTGGTCTGCCCGGGATATAGCCCCAGGAATCCGCAATACAGTCGTTGCTGTCCCACGGCTTGTCCGTCCGCATCCCGTCGATTCTGCGTTCCCGCACATGGAAATCGCCTTCCCAGCCGCCGCGGTTATTGATCATAATATCCGGCTGCAGCTGTCGAATTTCATTTATCAGTTTCTCCGACTCCCAGAAATAATTGACCCTCATATATTCACTGGTCTGCCAGTCATCTTTCCTGTACCAGCCTCTTTCTCCATTCCAGTCCATTCCTCCAAGTGCAAGCCACTCACCGTCGAACCAGAGCAGATCAATCTTTCCATAATTACTCATCAGCTCCATCAGCTGATCATGGCACTGTTTTTTCAGTGCCTCTGCACTCTCCCAGTAAAGATCCGGCATGAAATATCCTGGAAAGCGCCAGTCGAGAGGAGAATAATAAAAGCCAACTTTCATTCCTTCTTTCCGGCACGCCTCCACATATTCTTTAACAAAATCCCGATGTGCAGCTCCTTTCATTGCGGTAAAATCACTGCATTTCGAATCGAACAGGCAAAAGCCATCGTGGTGGCGTGTTGTCAGCACCATGTACTTCATCCCCGCTGCCTTTGCATTTTTGGCCCACTGTTCCGCATCAAAATTTTCTGCAAGAAAGTCATCCTTCAGTGTCTCATACTTCCGTACATCCAGATGCTCATTCATCAGCACCCATTCCCCTTTTCCGAGCATCGAATATACTCCCCAGTGAATAAACATGCCAAACTTCGCATCCCGGAACCATTTCATCTGTTCTTCCGACAGTTTTTCTACCTTTTCCGGTCTGTAATTTTTTCTTGCCGCCGGAAAGGATTTCATTTCTTCTATTGTTTTCATTTTTTCTCCAAACTCCGCATCTTTTCCCGGTAGTCATGATACAGTTCTTGATTTACCTTTTCCAATATAGCAATTAATTCTGAATCTGTCATCTCATTCCAGATCATCAGGTGAACGATACGAATGGGCTGAGAAAGAAGCATTTCTCTTACATTTTTCTCTTCTTTCAGACGCTGCGCGAAGATTCCTCCTGCTTTTTCTGTAATTTTACGATACAGCTCTTCAAAAATCTGTTCCCCAGCCTTCGTTTCCAGCAGACGCTCCGTTTTATCCCATCCCTGGATCTGTTTTGGTACTGGAAAAACCGGTGTTACTTCGATCTTCTGTGCTGCACGGATATCCTGTACTGAAAATCCAAGCTCAAGTCCATACATTCCCTGCGGTACCGTCCGCTCATCAACGCGTTCATCGTAGAGTTCAAACAGTTCACGTGAAATGGAAAATACAAACTCTTTTTCTTCTCCCGCCTCCAGTATGATTTTCTGAAAATCGCGAAGTTCCCTGGCTGGCCTTGCTTTCCATGCTCTTGGATTTTTCACATAGAGCTGAACGACCTGAGCCCCTTTTCTGTTGCCCGTATTTTTAATTTTTCCACGCAGAACTGTTTTCTCACAATCTGTGATTTTCTCCTGCTCCACGCTGCACTCCGTAATTTCAAATGTTGTATACGAAAGTCCGAATCCAAACGGAAACTGCACCGGAATTTTTTTCGTCTCGTATCCTCGGTAGCCCATAAACATACCCTCGCGGTACGTCACCTGCTCCGTCTGCTCTGCAAAATTTTCATCCGAGATAATCTGTTCCCGGAACGCTGGAACTGACACAGGCATATGTCCGGACGGATTCACCTCTCCGCTTATCACTTTCACAATCGCTCTTCCAATCCCCTGACCGCCGTAGAAGCATTCCAGAATCGCCTTTACTTCGTCGGCCCACGGCATGGCAACGGCTCCGCCGTTCATCACAACCGCAATTACATTCGAATTAACTGCAGCAATTTCTTTTAAAAGAGCCACCTGGTATTCCGGCAGTTCATACTGCACACGGTCATTTCCTTCTCCTTCAAAACCAAAATCCATAGCAAGGAAAAACAGAACCGCATCTGCATCCGCTGCTGTTTTCACCGCCTCATCCCGGAGTTTTTGCTGCTCCGCTTCACTTCCCGCATTGTTCCTGCGATATCCCATCGCAAACGGTGTATTATCTGCTCCGTTCCATTTTTCTGCACATTCCCAGGCGTCTTCTTTTCCTGCTCCTTCTACTTTTCCGGAGCCCTCCGCCTGAAACAGAGGTTCTCTCGCATATTCTCCAATAACCGCCAGCTTTCTGCCCTGCTGCAGCGGCAGAATATCCTCTTTATTTTTCAGCAGAACAATGGCTTCTTCTGCTGCTGCGCAGACCTTTTCATGATTTTCTTTTAAAATCAGCTCTCGTTCTTCCTCTGTCTTTTTCGTTTTCGGAATCTTCCACTTTCTCGCATTTCGTATGATGCATTCTGCCCGCTCACGGATCACGTGTTCGTCCAGTCTGCCCTGTTTCCACTGCTCCACCATATAAGCAGTGCTTTTTCCATCCGTTCCCGGCATTTCAAGATCCAGTCCTGCCTCTGCCGATTTCACCCGATCGTCCAGTCCGAACCAGTCCGTCATGACCAGTCCGTCAAATCCCCATTCTTTTCGAAGAATATCGAACAGCCAGCGGTTTTCTGCACAGTATGTTCCATTGATCTTCGAAAGGCTCGTCATGACCGCTGCCGGTTTTCCCTCACGGATTGCAATTTCAAATGCTTTTAAATACAGATCCCGCAGGACATCTTCCTCACAGATTACATTCAGATATTCCCGTTCGGTCTCCTGATTATTTGCAGCAAAGTGCTTGATACATGCGCCGACCTGCTGTGACTGCACGCCGCGGATATAGGCACCTCCCAGTCTTCCTGCAAGAAGCGGATCCTCGGAAAGATATTCCACATTTCTTCCGCAGAGGGGATTCCGTTCCAAATTAACCGCCGGTCCAAGCACCAGATCCACTCCGTACGCAGCCGCCTCTGATCCAATGATTGTTCCTACCTGCTCTGCTACATCCGGGTTCCAGGATGCCGCTACTGCTACTCCCGCCGGCAGACAGGTCGCCGGTTCACTTCGATTAATGCCAAGAGAATCCTTATCCTTTTTCTGATAGCGAAGCCCCATCGGTCCATCGCTCATTTCCAGGGATGGAATATCGTATTCCGGCAGTGCTTTTGTATTCATAAACTGATCGCCGCAGAGAAGCGAAATCAGTTTTTCTGTTTCCATCTCTTTTATTTTCATTTGCTTTCCCCCAATTTTTTCTCAGCCTTTTACAGCTCCAATAGAAATTCCTTTTACAAAATATTTCTGTACGAATGGGAATACGATCAGAATCGGAAGCAGTCCGACGATGGCGATTGCCATACGCACGGTCTCCTGCGGGATTCCCCCTCCTACGCTGGCCAGGTTGATATTACTGTTCGCATTTTTGGAAAGAAATTCGATGTTTTTAATCATATTATTCAAAAGCTGCTGAATGCTGAATTTGTTAGTATCTGTAATATAGTATAATCCATTCGTCCAGTCATTCCAATAACCAAGTCCGGCAAATAATCCGACCGTTGCAATGATCGGTTTACACATAGGAAGAACTACTTTGCGGAATACCTGAAACTCTGTTGCACCATCAATTTTGGCAGCCTCACTTAATGCCGCCGGTACATTTGACTGAATATACGTTCTTGTCAGAATCACATTAAAAGCACTCATCAGCAGACCCGGTATAATTAATGCCGGAATCGTATTTTTCATGTGCAGGTAGCGGGTATACATAATATAGGTCGGTACCAGTCCACCATTAAACAGCATCGTGAAAAACAGATAAAATGCAAGAAATGTTTTTCCAGGAAATTTCTCATGTGCCAGTACATACGCATACAAAAGTGTCATCATCACGCCAATCGTTGTTCCAATCGCGGTTACCAGAATGGTGATTCCATATGCATGGAAAACCTGTGCCCTCTCGTTCCAAATGTACCTGTATGCTTCCAGACTCAGTTCTTTTGGGAAGAAAGAATATCCATGCAGCACAATCTCATTGTTGCTTGTAAACGATGCAACCACCAGAAGCACCAGCGGAATCACCATAATCAGTGAAATCAGTGCCAGAACTACCGTGATCATTCTCTGATAACGCCGTTCCTGTTTTCCTACCATAATTTTGTCCTCTTTTCTGTCAGAACAGTGCATTCTCACTGCTGTAACGTTTTGTAAGCCAGTTTGCAATCATGACAAGTGCAAATCCCATCAGCGACTGATATACACAGGCTGCCGATGACATACTGATGTCACCCAGCTCAATCAGTCCTCGATATACGTAAGTATCAATCGTGTTGGTTGCATTGATCAGCGCTCCCGAGTTCATTGGTACCTGATAAAACAGACCAAAATCAGAATAGAAAATTCTTCCGATGGACAGCAGTGTCATTGTGACTACTGTAGATTTCAGCAGCGGAAGGGTAATACATTTGATTTTATGCCATCTTGTTGCTCCGTCAATCTCAGCTGCCTCATACATTTCCTGGTCAATTCCAAGAATCGCTGCCAGATAAATAATGGATGAATATCCGGCTCCCTTCCAGCAGTTTACAAAAATCAGGATGAATGGCCAGTATTTTGACTCGGTGTAAAATGAGATATTTTCTTTTCCAAGAGAAGTCAGCAGTCCATTAACAAAGCCAGTACGTCCGCTTAAGAACGCATATACCAGATAGCTGACAATGATAATCGAAATCAAAGATGGAATCAGAACAGCAGACTGAAAAATTTTCACTTTTGTCTTGCTTCTTAATTCACTCAGTAAAATTGCAATCAGAATAGATACCGTCGTATTAACGACAATAAATGCAAAATTGTATAATAATGTGTTTCTTGTAATCAGTGCTGCATCCGGTGTTTTAAACAGATATTCAAAGTTGGAAAGCCCCGCCCAGTCACTGTGCAAAATTCCTTTTGCAAAATTCAAATGTTTAAAAGCAATGATGATACCGGTCATCGGCACATAGTTATTAATTAAAAGATATAAAAATCCCGGCGCTACCATTATATATAATGGAAATGCTCTTTTTATATTTTTCCATGTTTTCTTTTTTCCCATAGAAATCCCTCTTTTTCAGTCTCAAAAGCCAGGGCCGGCCGATTCTCATCGTCCGACCCTGTCTGCCTTGTTTATTTATTTGCAAGCCATTCGTCTACCTGTTTCTGCATATCTTCGATAATATTGTCGATACCTGCTGATTTCAGTTCTTCATTGAACTGCGGCAGTGTCGTACTTGGATCTGCATCGCCGTTTTCGATGATTGCTTTATATTTATCTGTTACGTTTGTAATTGCTGTAATTTCATTTTTTACATTTGTCGTGTCATAAATGAATCCATACAGCGGAGATTCCTGTGCAGTATCATTGTATTCCGTAAATTTCTCGTATACATTTTCCGGATCAGTTTCCCATGCATAGCCAACAGAACCATTACCACAGAGCCACAGCTCGTTGCCCCAGCCTACCGAATCAGAAGTTACTCCATCTGGATAAGATGCAATTCCATCCGATACAACATAATCTTTGCCTTCAATTCCATATCGGAACAGATTCTGGAAGTCGGAGTCTGAGTACAGCAGATTCAGGACTGCAAGAGCTTTTTTCGGGTTCTCGCACTGTGCCGGAATTGCCCACTGGCAGAAGTTAACAGAGGAGGTACTGATAGTGCTTCTTCCAATCGGAATCGAAACGATTTCTTTACCGGAGTTCATTGTTTCCTGTGTTGCAGTTCCCGGATGCTGGTTTCCATAATAGCTGAACGCTGTATTGGCACGGAACAGATCCTGACGGGTTGTTGTATTCGTTGTAGAATCTGGCATAAAATAGCCTTTCTGGTTCCAGTCATATGCTTTTTCAGCCATCTCTTTGTACTTTTCTGTGTCATACGTATTAATAACGGTGATTCCATCGGATGCATCATCATCGATATCAACGCCGACACCTGAAGTTACAACATCAAACTCTCCTTTTACATAGTTCAGGAAACATCCATTGTTCAGATCCGACGGAATCATCGGATAAAGTTCCGGATGTACTTCCTGGCATTTTTTCAGTACTTCCTCGATATCATCAAAGTTTTTGATATCTTCCGCTTTATATCCAAGCTCTTCCAGAATGTCTGCCCGGCACATAAATCCTGCCTGGGATGCAAGGTCACGATACGTCGGCAGTCCATACAGATTACCGTCGAAATAGCATGCTTCAATATAACGTTCCATTGCACTGTATGCATCCGGTGCATACGTCTCTATCAGATCATTGATTGGATAGAGCTGTCCTCTCTGTCCATCTTCACGAATATTGGACATCAGAAATACCATATCCAGTTTTTCACCGCTCGAAAGCATCAGGTTCGTCTGGTCGTTATAAGCACCCCATTCAATAATCTGAAGTTTTACTTTTGCATCTACCTTTTCTCCGATGATCTCATTCATTGCATCCTCTACGGCCTGCATATCTGCCGGTGATGCATTAGATCCTGGCCATACCATCAGAAGTTCTTCTGTTTTTCCATCCTTCAGATCGGATGTACTATCTCCTGCTTCACTTTGGTTCGATGCTGTTGTCTGCGCAGAATCTGCCTTTGTGCTGTCCGAACTCTTGCTGTCCCCACATCCTGCAAGAAGTGATGCGGTCATTGCCGCCATCAAAACTGCTGCTGCCATTTTCTTTCTCATTTGTGTTACCTCCCGTGTTTTTTGATGGTTTTATCTTACCGCACTTCCACTTCTCTCTCAATTTCAATCCCGACCCGTTTTATAACAAAAACGACTTATCCTTTTGCTTTTGCCGCACGATATTCCAATGGTGTACGTTCGGTCTGTTTTTTAAATATTTTAGAAAAATAGGCCGGCGAATCATAGCCTGTCCGAATACTGATTTCAGAAATCGACAGCGTCGTCTCCCGCAGCATTTTCTTTGCCATCAAAATTCGATAATGCTGTACATACTCCATCAGTGTATATCCTGTCTGTTTCTTAAACTCCCGGTTGATATGATCCTGGTTCAGATGCACCAATTCTTCAATCTTCTTTCGTGTAATCACTTCACTGTAATGGCTTTCCAGATACTTTTTAATCGTATTGACCGCATCTGCCATCTCCGGATCTGCTTCCGGTTTGTTTTTTGTTTTATACTCCTCCAGCTTTTCCACTGCTGAAGCAATTGTTTCTTCCAGTTCATCAAATGCAATCGGTTTCAGTAAATACCGGTAAACCCCAAGGGAAATTGCACTTCTCGCATAATTAAAATCCGGGTACCCAGTCAGAATAATATTGATAATTTCAGGATACATATCCTGAATCCATTGAATCAGACTCAGACCATTCTCTTTTGGCATTTCAATATCGCAGATCACAAGATCAATTTTGGAACTACTGATAATGTCCCGTGCAAGATCCGTATTGTAGGCCGTAAAAACCTTTTGAATTCCCTTCTTTTTCCAGTCAATTGCCTTCTCCATAATATGCAGCATGGCAATTTCATCATCTACCAGCAGCAGATTCATTTTTGCTCCCTTCTTTCTACTGTTTTTCTATTCTCGGCAGTAAAATGCGAATTTCACTATATCCCGGCTGACTTGTAATTTTTAATTCATACGCCTCCCCATAAAATTCACGGATACGTTCCTTCACATTCTGTATTCCGATATGTTCTCCTTCTTCTTCAATTGACTCATTCCGATTAATTTTATCAAGAATTTCTTTCTTAAATCCTAAACCATTATCTTCGATCAGAATCAGCAGATCATGCTCGCCTTCTCTTTTTACTGTCAGCTCGATTTCCAGATGCGGAACCAGCATAATATTATGTTTTACACTGTTTCCAACAAAAGTCTGAATCACCAGTGGAAGAATCATTTCATCCTCCATTTCCGGTTCTACGTTTACCTGAATTTCCAGCATATCTTTATAACGGCAGTGCTGAATTTCAACATAGCTTATCAGACATCGAAGTTCTTCTTTCAATGGTACAAAGGTTCCTTTCTGCCCCATCAGATAACGGAAATATGCAGCTGATACCCGGCAGAGTTTCTGAATTTCTTCAAAATCCTGAATCTGTGCCATTCCATGAATCAGATTTAAAATATTGGTATAAAAATGCGGCTGAATCTGCACCTGCAGGAAACGGCTTCGCGCCCTCTGCCGCTCCAGCTCTTTTTCATAAACATCAATTCTTAAAATCTGAATCTGATCTGCCATATGATTAAAGGTCTGATAGAGCTGTCCGATCTGAGATACATTTTCCCGCTCCGGCAGACGTACGTCCAAATCCCCGGTACTGTACTGCTCCATGGCTCTTCGAAGCTGTTCTAATGGCGCAAAGACTGTTTTTCCCTGCAGACCAATTGCCATCAGAATGCTGGCAATTGCAAGCATCATGACTCCCATTAGCAGAAGCGTTCCGAACGTTCCTCCCGGGTCCAGCATTCCTTCATCCATACTGACATAAATCTGTGCATTTGTATATTTCAGTGGATAAACACAAGTTGTACTAATTCCGCTTTTTCTTGTCCCCTGGTGTATTTTTACTTCTCCTGTCTCATTATCCCGCACTTCTACGCAAAGATCTTTTCGTTCTCCGACAAAACCAGATACAATTCTTTCCAAAGAAAATGCAGCTCCAATGTATCCATTTTCAGCCGAATAAATACGCGCCAGGTACTGATGTCCATCAAATTCCATAAAAATCCAGTTTTTCTCTGGTTCCTGATATTGGTTCGCGATATAAGAAATGATTTTCTCTTT
>ENA-UPWS01001240-UPWS01001240.1-human-gut-metagenome-genome-assembly--contig:-NODE-1240-length-15312-cov-27.779390_pt1 | contig 15312 bp, 12 predicted proteins | sample MGYA00250054_ERZ773384 | MGnify/ENA primary metagenome ERZ773384 (study PRJEB29103, sample SAMN06111979) | human gut metagenome | biome: human gut; feature: ankylosing spondylitis patient; material... | reverse complement strand
CCCTTACCGGCGACCTGAACACCCTGCGCTACCTGCAGGACCACGGCGCACAGACCATCCAGTTCGTCACCAATGGCAAGACCAGCAGCTTTGCCATCAACGACCTGCTGGCACAGGGCAGCGGCAGCGAGGTGTTCTACCTCACCCACCGTGAGGCTGAAGAGCCCACCCTGCTGCTGATGGAGGCAGACGACAGCGAACTGGTGAAAGACTAACCATCCCCGGAGGCGGGGCTTCCGCATGACCCCGCCCCCCTCCATATTGCAAAAGCCCCCGGCACGTTCCGCATCGTGCCGGGGGCTTTTTTGGTTATAGAGATGACGCTTTCCCTCACCTCTAAGGCTCTCCCTCTGGGAGAGCTGGCGCGTGAGCGCCTGAGAGGGCAAGGATGCTGAGACAAAACAAAAACACAGCGATAAGATGACTCTATCAAAAGCCAATGCTTATCGCTGTGCAGATGCTCTTTGGAGACGGGCTTGCCCTCTCCGTCTGCTTCGCAGACACCTCTCCCAGAGGGAGAGGCTTTCAGAACGATGAGCAGGGGAGCAGCTTACTCCACGCTGATCATATAGTAGTAGACCGGCTGACCGCCCCGGATGTGGCTGACCTCAACGTGGTTGGGGCATTTTGCCTTGACGATCTCGGTCACTTTCTCGGCATCCTCGTCGGAGACGTCGCAGCCGGAGATGATGGTGACGAAGCTGGAGTCCTTCTTGCACATACCGCGGGCCAGACGATAGGTGGCCTTGGTGATGTCGTTGGAGGTGGAGACGATCTTGCCGTTCTCCAGAGCCATGATCTCGCCCTTCTTGATGCGCTTGCCGTCGTACTCGCTGTCGCGGGCGGCGTAGGTGATGAGGCCGGTGGAGACCTTATCGGCAGCAGACATCATGTTGATGGTGTTGGCCTCCACGGTGGCAGAGGGGTCGAAGTTCAGCAGAGCGGTGATGCCCATGGGGACGGTGCGGGTGGGCAGAACGACCACCTGACGGTCAGCCAGCTTCTGAGCCTGCTCAGCAGCCATGATGATGTTCTTGTTGTTGGGCAGGACGAAGACGGTCTTGGCCGGGACGCTCTGGATGGCGGCAAGGATGTCCTCGGTGGCGGGGTTCATGGTCTGACCGCCGGAGACGACCGCGTCAGCGGCCAGGTCGGTGAAGACAGACTTCAGGCCCTCACCGGCAGCGACAGCAACGAAGCCATAGTCGCGGCTGGGGTCAACGGCAGCGTAGATGAACTCGCTGGCGGGGTCGGGCTTCTTCTCGGCGGAAGCCTGCTTCTCGAGGCTCTTGCCCTGCTTCTGGCGGGCCAGGAACTGCTCGTGCATATTCTCGATCTTGAAGTTGGTGAGGTAGCCGTACTTGATGGCCTCGCTCAGGATCTTGCCGGGGTCGGCGGTGTGGACATGGAGGTTGATGACGTCATCGTCCTCGATGCAGACGACGCTGTCGCCGTTGGACTCGGCGAAGGCGCGCATCTTTGCGGCGCTTGCGCCCTCGTTCTTGTTGATGAGGAACTGGGTGCAGTAGCCGTTCTTGATGTCCTCCACCTTCATCAGGTCGTCGGTAAAGACGCCCTTGCCCGCGTTGGCGGTGGAGAGCTTGGCCTTGTTGGGGACAGCCTCGCCGCCGGCCACGATGGCCTCGCCGTGGAAGACCTTGCCCATGCCCTCAAAGATGATCATGATGCCCTGGCCGCCGGCGTCCACGACGCCAGCCTTCTTCAGGACGGGCAGCAGGTTGGGGGTGTCCTCCAGAGCCTTCTGACCGGCGGCCATCACCACGTTCCACAGCTCGGCCACATCCTCTTTGCCACAGGCAGCAGCTTCCTCGGAAGCGACGCGGGCGACGGTCAGGATGGTGCCTTCGGTGGGCTTCATGACAGCCTTGTAAGCGCCCTCGACGCCCTTCTTCAGTGCAGCCACGATGTCGGCGGCGTCAGCCTCCTTTTTGCCCTCCAGAGCCTTGGAAAAGCCGCGGAACAGCAGGCTGGTGATGACGCCGGAGTTGCCGCGGGCGCCGCGCAGCATGGCGGAGGCAGCGGTCTTTGCGGCCTCGCCCACGGTGCAGCTGTCGTCCATGGCCTGCAGCTCACGGACGGCTGCACCGACGGTCATGCCCATGTTGGTGCCGGTGTCGCCGTCGGGGACGGGGAACACGTTCAGCTCGTCCACGCGGGAGCGCTGGTTGTTGATGTTGTTTGCGCCGGAAATAATGGCGTCGCGCAGGATCTTACCAGAAATCATTGCTTTTTACTCCTTATATCTTCCCGGTACCCCCGGGCGGGCTTTGTCTCATCAGGCAACCACGTCATCGACCGATACGACCACGCGGGCGACTTTCAGGCCGGTGGCCTGCTCCACCTCGTCCTTCACGCGGTGCGAGATGGAACGCGCGGCGGTGGAGATGTTCAGCCCGTAGCTGACGGCAATGTGCAGCTCGATCACGAGACGGCCCTCTTCCTGTGTGACACGGACGCCCTTGGCCGAATCGTCCACGCCGCGCACGGCGCTGCGGACACGGTCGGTCAGATCACGGGGGGCCATTGCGGCCACGCCGTAGCATTGTTTGGTTGCTTCGCCCACGAGCGTGGAAAAATACTCGGCTGAGAAGCTGACATCTCCCAGCGGGAAACGGGAAGTGATCATAGTCGCTCTGCTCCTTTTATTTATTATGATACCCCGGTCCGCACAGCGGCGGGGCGGTGCGCGGGCCTGAGAAGGCGGCGTACCACTTTTATTATACAACTTTATGAGGAAGCTGTACAGCACATAATTGCTGACAGAAAGAAAAAAAGTCAGGCGCGGCTTACCCGTCTCGGTCTGTTTCGACACCGCAATGCCGGTATACTGAAAGACAGACAGAGCCGCAAAGGGCCGCGTTCCTGTTGTTAGTATAGCACAAAATCCTTCGCAGTGCATCTATTTCGTGAATATTTATCCGACAAAACAAAAGGTGATTGTGAATAAAATATAAAAGATGGCGCAGACATCTTTATCTTACTATGAAAAAGTGCTAAAATCTAAGGTGGCAAGAGTAAGACTGTATCCGGCACAGGATGCCGGGGCATTCGGCTGCCAAGGTGCTGAAGACAGGAATTTGCTGCGGCTGCACAGGAGCTGCGGCCCAGCGGCGGAAAAGTTCACAATAGGAGTTGTTTTCATGAATATTCTGTTTTTCCTTTCCCCCAAGCAGGACCTGATGTATGTGTACGATGACTTCACCCTTCGCCAGACGCTGGAAAAATGGGAGAACAACCGCTACGCATCCATCCCGGTGCTCAACCGCAAAGGAGAGTATGTGGGAACTCTGACGGAAGGAGACATCCTCTGGGGGCTGAAAAAGTTCCATGGCCTCGACCTTGAGGCGGCAGAGGACATCCCCATCCGGGACTTTGCCCACAAGCGGGACTACAAGGCCGTCACGGTCACCACGAGCATGGACCAGCTCATCGAGGCGGCCATGAACCAGAACTTCGTCCCCGTCGTGGATGACCGGGGAATGTTCATCGGCATCGTCCGCCGTCAGGCCATCATCCGCTACTGCTACGACCGCTCCCGCGCTGCCGCCGCAGAGCAGCGCAGAAAGCCCGAAAAGCAGGAAAAACGAGTCCCGGTCTCTGCCGGGGTGCAGTAAAACAGGAAAAGGCCCCGCCGCTCTGCATGAAATGTGCAGGGCAGCGGGGCCTTTCTATGCCTGTGGGAAGGGGAGAGTGGAGCTTCAGCCCACGGTGAGGCTGGAATCGGTGAGCCGGTGGGTCAGGACAGCCTCGGCGTCCTCGCCGCCCATGGCCAGCAGCTCGTCCACCGAGAGGGTGGTGGAGCAGAGGATGGTCTGGAAGGTGATGGTCTCGATGCCCTCAGCCCGCAGCGGACGCAGGGCGGACAGCGAAGCACGGAGAGAGGCTGTGAACCGTCCGACGCAGATGGTGAGGGTATTGCCGCTCTGGGTGCTGGTGTAGGAGATGACCGCGCCGCTCTTGTCGGTGACAGTCAGGCCGGGGAGGGGAGAGGCGGGTGCGGACGGGGCGGAAGAGCCGCCGTCAGAAGAGGAAGAAGACTCCCCGGGGATAACAGGCTCTTCCGGCTCCACAGGGCGGGGGATAGAGACCTGCTTGGTTTCGCCATTAGCATCGGTGACGGTGACTTTTGCGCCCGGACCCAGCTTGTCCTTGATGGTGTCGAGGTCGAGCTCACTGCCGTTCTGCAAGAGGGCCTTGCCAGTGGGACTACCGGCCTTGGCGGTCAGTTCGAGGCTGCCCGACAGATCGATGACGCTGCTGTAGATGCCGCTGCCGCCGCCGGTGCTGCCGTTACCGCCAGCGGCTTCGACCGTACCGCCGGAGATGGCGACACGGTCGAAGCTGCAGATGCCGTAGCCGCCGACTTTGCCGCCGTAGCCGCCAGCGGCGTTGACCGTATTGCCGGAGATGGTGACGACGCCGCCGCTGCGGATGCCGTCGCCGCCGTAGCCGTCTTTGCTGTCGCCGTTACCGCCCTTGGCGGTGACCGTACCGTCGGAGACGGTGAGGCCGCCGCCGCTGCGGATGCCGTCGCCGCCGGAGATGGTGCCGCCGTTGCCGCCAGTGGCGTTGACCGTACCGCCGGAGATGGTGACGCCGCCGTCGCTGCGGATGCCGTCGCCGCCGGAGATGGTGCCGCTTCTGCCGTTGGCAGTGACCGTACTACCGCCGGAGATGGTGATGCTGCCGCGGCTGTAGATACCGTGGCCACCGTCGTCGCCGTTGGCAGTGACCGTACCGCCGGAGATGGTGAGGCTGCCGCTGCCGTAGATGCCGCTGCGGTAGATGTCGCTCTTCAGCGCGTTGTCGCCATTCAGCTTGATATTGGTGTCGCCCTCGCCGGTCACGCTTACGGCGGCTTTGTTCCGGCTGCTGGTGTCGATGTTCACATCCTTGAGTGTGACCTCGACCTTATCGTTCTTATCGTTGGCGTCGATGGTCACGGTGTGGGAAGAAGCTTTGTCCTGGTTCTGATTTGTGATGATGGTGTTGGTGTCCTCCACATCCTTCTTATTCCCCTGTGAGACCGTGTTTTTCCCTTCGGTCCCACTTGCCTTCACGGTGATGTCACCATTCTCGATGTACCATGTCTCGGCAAAAGCCGGGGCGGTAAGGGTGATGAGCATTGCGGCAGTCAGGATAAACGCTGCTGCCCGCTGAGAGGCCGGACGGGGCGAATCGATACCCCCCCCCTGTATGGAGAGGGCGACCCAGAACACGCATCGCAAGCTTACGATAAGACAACATACAAAAACCTCCTTTGAACGGTGAAAAAAATGGTGAGACCGTAGAATATCAGGTTACTTTGAATATACCACATCTGCGGGAAAAAAATCAACAAAACCTGCGCGAATCGCCCTGTTTCCTGCGTGAATGGAGAAAACCCGTCAGGAAGAATGCCTTTTGGCTCTCCCTTTGGGAGAGCTGGCGCGGAGCGCCTGAGAGGGCAAGGATGCTGACGAAGAGGAATAGGCGCAGCGATAGCATCGCTCTCCCAAAGAGACAGCTTATCGCTGCATGGCGGCTCTCGGGAAACGGGCTTGCCCTCTCCGTCATCGCTTGCGCGATGCCACCTCTCCCAAAGGGAGAGGCTTTTTGCGCCTTTTTGCTCAAAAAACTTCCTGAAGATACATTTTATTGGACTTTTATTCTGCTATACTCCTGTCAGAACAAAAAGACACAGGAGGGAAGAGGAATGAAAGACGTTGAACTGCGGTATGTGGGCGGTCATGTGGAGGTGTATACGGGGGCGGGCGCGTTCCTGTTCTCGGCGGACACACTGCGGGAGGCGATGGAAGAGCTGGATGCCGCCTGATGCATTCCCGGAAATACCGGGAAGCACCGGACGGGAGTTAGAAAATACTAATGTAAAATGAATGTAAAATTCAAGAAAAGAACCGTCTAAGAAGGCCCGGAAATCTTAAAATTCCGGTCAAAAAAGTGATTTTCCTGTAAAATAATGCTTGTTGAGCCGGGGGGTTCGATGTTATAATAAAAAGGACGGCATTTTGCGTATGGAGAGCGAAGCACGGCCGTCTTGTGCAATGGAGCAATAGGAAGATTTTAGGAGCATTGTTTTATGGACATTACACACATCACCTCTCTGCTGGGCGGTATTGCGCTGTTCCTGTATGGCATGTCGATCATGGGTGCCGGCCTCGAAAAGCTGGCCGGCGGCAAGATGCAGGGCGTATTGCAGAAACTGACTTCGTCCACCATCAAGGGCGTCATTTTCGGCACCCTCATCACCGGCGTCATCCAGTCGTCGGCCGGTACGGTCGTCATTTGCGTCGGCCTCGTCAACTCCGGCATCATGACCCTTACGCAGTCGGTAGGCGTTATCATGGGTGCAAACATTGGTACTACGGTCACCGGTCAGCTCATCCGCATGGCGGATATTTCGGGCGACAGCCTCATCCTGACCCTCATCCAGCCCAAGACGTTTGCGCCGGTGGTGGCGTTTATCGGCTGCATTTTTTATGTATTTATCCGCAGCGCGAAGAAAAAGAACATCGGCCAGATCATGCTGGGCTTCGGCATCCTGTTCACGGGCATGAGCCTGATGGACACCGGTGTGTCTCCCCTGCGTGAGAGCGCAGCGTTCCAGGAGCTGTTCGTCACCATGACCAACCCCATCCTCGGCGTTCTCGTGGGCGTGGTGGTCACAGTCATCATCCAGTCCTCTTCGGCCTCTGTGGGTATCCTGCAGGCGCTGTCCAGCACCGGCCTCGTCACCTTCAGCTCGGCCATCCCCATCGTGCTGGGCGCCCACATCGGCACGGCCTTCACCCCGCTGCTGACCATCGGCGGCTCCTCCAAGGACGGCAAGCGCGCCGCCCTCATCCACCTGTACTTCAACATCATCGGCAGCGTCATCCTGCTGGCGCTGGTCTATGCAGTCCAGTTCACCATCGGCATCCCCATGTGGGGCGATGTGATGAACAAGAGCAGCATTGCAAACATCCACACCATGACCAGCGTCATTGCGATGCTGCTCTTCCTGCCCTGCAGCGGCGTGCTGTCCAAGCTGGCCATGATGACCGTGCCGAACAGCGCGGAGGAGGCGCAGGAGCTGAGCATGCCTGTGCTGGATGAGCGTCTGTTCAAGAGCCCGGCTGTGGCTCTGCAGCAGGCTAAGAACGCGGTGGTCAAGATGTCCCGCCGCGCAGCCCGCAACGTCGGCCTCGCCACCCCGCTGCTGCTCAGGATGGACGATGACGTCGTGAGTGCCATCGATGTCCGCGAGAACCTCATCGACCGGATGGAGGTGGACATCTCCAACTACCTCATCAAGCTGGCAGACCAGGAGCTGGGCGACGCGGAGAGCCATGAGGTGACCGAGCTGCTCAACTTTGTCACCGAGTGCGAGCGCATCGGCGACTATGCAGTCAACATCAAAGAAAAAGCGCAGGAGCTGACCGACAAGGAAGTCACCTTCAGCGAGAAGGCACAGCAGGAGCTGAAGCTTCTCGACAATGCGCTGGAAAAGATACTGACCCTCACCACGGACGCCTTCGAGTTCGACGATGCCCGGACCGCCAGCCAGGTGGAGCCGCTGGAACAGGTCATCGACATCCTCGTGGAGCGGCTTCGTGCGCAGCACATCAAGCGTCTGAAGGAGGGTGCCTGCTCCATTGATACCGGTGTCGTCTATCTCGATGTGCTGAACAATGTAGAGCGTATCTCGGACCACTGCTCCAACATCGCCGCCCGTCTGGTGGGCATGGAGGCAGGCGAGGACTACGACTCCCATACCCTCAAGAACATGATGCACCACAACCCCACCAAGGAATATATGCTCAACTACGAGCAGTGCCGCAGGGACTACCTTATCCCGCTGGAACAGCTCGAAGCCTGATCCTGATAGAGGATAAAAACAGTGCAGACCTCCCCGGGGTGGTCTGCACTGTTTTCGTTTATTCACCCAGGTCTTCCAGCAGCGCCCGGAGGGCCGTTTCGCCGGTGACGTAGAGGCCCTGCTTGAGCCGGAGGGCGTCGGACTCGGGCAGGAGATTGACATAGATGCCGGTGCGCAGGAGCCGCTTGTCGGGCAGCCCGTTGTCGGAGCAGGTATAGACGACCACCCGCCCGCCCTCGTCGCAGAGGTAGAAGTCGGTGCCGCTCTGCCCGGCGGAGCCCTGCGCGGCCAGACCCGGCTCGGGGGCCGGCGTCTCTTCGCCGGAGTCGGCAGGGAAGGGGAGACTGGGCAGGGCCATCCAGAACAGGCTGAACACGATGGTAAAAATGCACAGCGCATAAAAAATGCAGAGCCAGACCTTGCGCATGGCAGTGGACTCCTTTCGGCTGAAATGGTGTTTCAGACGGTAGTATGTGCAAAAGAAAACTGCCTCAGACAGGGATGCAGAATTTTCACACCCGGATGCTGTACTTTGGCGGGGCAGATGTGCTATACTAACATCGTATCCCGTCGATTTCCCCCTTGCGGAAGCGGGCGGCGCGGACTATAATGTGTTATTATGGCTGTGGGCCGTCTGGCCGCAGCAGGAACAGCAAACGGCATCGTCAGAGGATGCTTTGAGATGCAGAACAGTGAAAATTGCGATAGGAGGCGATCCTTATCTCAAACAATGAAAGACGGAGACTCCACAGTGATGGTGCGCTCCGGGAGCAGCGGCCCGCAGCGGAGCAGAACCGGCGGGTCCGTGAGGCCCGCGGGCCGCAGGAGCAGGGAGAAAAGCACGGCCATCCCGCTCTCGGATTCCTGGGCCGGACCATCGTCACCCTCGTCTGTCTGGGCATTATGGCGGGCAGTCTGGTGGCGGTGGGCGCTGTGTACTATGTGGTGCAGGCTACGGCCAGTGACGGCGACCTGCTGGACCTCGACAACATCGAACTGAGCCAGTCGAGCCTTGTGGTGGCCACCGACCCCGACACCGGCGCACAGGTGGAGTACGCCACCCTGCGCTCCTCCAACAGCCACCGCGTCTGGGCGGACCTCGAGCAGATCCCCACCAACCTACAGTATGCATTCATCTGCACCGAGGACAAAGACTTTTACAGCGAGCCGGGCGTCAACTTCAAGCGCACCATCGGCGCGATGATCAATGAATACCTGCTGCCCATCTACAGCTCCAAGCAGGGCGCATCCACGCTGGAGCAGCAGCTCATCAAGAACTTGACCAGCGACAAGAGCGCCAGCGGCATCGAGGGCGCACTGCGCAAGCTGCGCGAGATCTACCGCGCCCTCATCCTGAGCCGCAGCTACTCCAAGGAGACCATTCTGGAAGCCTACCTGAACACCATCAGCTTTACCGGTACCATCCAGGGCGTCCAGACGGCGGCAAACGAGTACTTCGACAAGGATGTCAGCGAGCTGACCCTCTGGGAGTGCGCGTCCATCGCGTCCATCACCAAGAATCCCACCAACTATAACCCCTACACCAACCCCGAGAACCTCATCAACCGCCGGAACTTCCTGCTCTACAATATGTGGCAGCAGGGTGTCATCTCGGAGGAGGATTACCGCAGCGCCGCTGCCCAGCCGCTGGTGCTGGCAGAGACGGACAACACGAAGAAGAGCAGCTCCACCACCTCTTACTTCACCGATGCCCTCTTCAACGAGGTGGTGAAGGACATCATGGCCAAGGAGGGCGTGGACGAGTCCACCGCCCAGAGTATGCTCTACACCGGCGGCTATACCATCGAGGCAACGGTCAACCCCAAGATCCAGACCGCGATGGAGAACCTGATGCTCAACACCGACGACGCCTACTTCCCGGCCGGCTGGCATGAGGAAGAGGTGACCAGCATCTCCGACGACGATGTGCAGGTCTTCAATGAGGACGGCACCCCCAAGACCCGCACCGGCGAGGACGGTACGGTCTATTATTACCGCAACGTCCGCACTCAGGCGGCGATGGTCACGCTGGACTATGACGGCAATGTCATCGCCATGGTGGGCGGTCTGGGCGAAAAGACCAAGAGCCTTTCCCTGAACCGCGCCTACGGCGTCACCCGTCAGACCGGTTCTACCATCAAGCCCATCGGCGCCTATGCGCTGGGCATCGAGTATGGTCTGGTCAACTGGTCCACCATGCTCAACAACTCGCCCCTCTACCTCAAGCAGGACATGGTCATCCGTGACGAGGACTACTGCCGCCGGAACGGCCTCATGGGTCTGACGGACAAGCAGCTGAAAGCCTACCCCAACGCATGGCGCAGCTGGCCCCGCAACTACGGCGGCGACTACGGCGACGGCTCCGACCTGCCGCTCTGGAACGGCCTCGCACGCTCCCTGAACACCATCGCCATCCGCGTTGGCGACCTCGTGGGCGCGAACAACATCTTCAACTTCGTCTACAATACCCTGCAGCTCAGCACGCTGGACCCCGTCAACGACGTGGGCCTTGCGCAGATGGTCATGGGCAGCCAGACCCACGGCGTCACCCCGATGGCGCTGGCGGCGGCGTTCCAGATCTTCTACGACGGCGAGTACACCACGCCTCACCTCTACACCCGTGTGCTCGACCGGGACGGCAACATCTATATGGAGAGCAACGACACCAGCTATCAGGCTCTGACGCCCCAGACGGCCTATGTCATGAACCGCCTGCTGAAGAACGTCCTGTTCTCCAGCGTCGGTACGGCCAGCGGCCGCTACCCCAATTCCAACGGCATGGAGGCCTTCGGTAAGACCGGTACGGCCAGCGATGAAAAGGACCTGTGGTTCGTAGGCGGTACGCCCTATTACGTCACCGCTGTGTGGTGGGGCTACGATGCGCCTTACGATATGACCCAGACCCTCGGCAAGCAGCAGGCCAAGACCCGCACCTGTGTCATGGCCTGGAAGGCCCTGATGGAGCAGGTCCAGGCAGACCTGCCCTATAAGGCATTTCCGGCGGCTGACGGCGTCGTGGAGCGCAGCTACTGCACCCAGAGCGGCCTGCTGGCCAGCGGCTCCTGCCCGAGCACGGCAGTGGGCTACTACCGTGCCGACGACCTGCCCGACGTCTGCAATTATTCCCACGGTCAGGCAGCTGTCGCCAGCCAGCCTCTCGCGCCTGAGCCGGACACCACCAACCTGGACACCGACTGAGGCAAAAATCATACTTTTCGGTACATCGGGTTGCAGATTCGGTGCGCTGAAGGGGTGCTTCACGGCTCAAAACTGGATAATCTGACAAAATAGCATCCGACCTCTTGCAATGCGGGGAGCCGGATGCTATTATATTTTCTGCAAGAACACTTGTGTTTGAGAGGTGAACAAGTTGGAACGCCGTTTTTATCTGGTGGATGCGCAGGTCCTGCCGGAAGTTTTCCTCAAGGTCGTCCGGGCCAAGGAGCTTCTGGCCAGCGGAGAGGCACGCAGCATTTCGGCTGCGACCCGCAGCGTAGACCTGTCGCGCAGTGCATTTTATAAATATAAGGACTGCATTTTCGACTCGGAGAATGGCCGCGAGGTCATCACCGTCATGGCGACCCTGCGGGACGAGACGGGTGCATTACAGAGCCTTCTGGCCGGCATCAGTGCCGCCGGTGCCAGCATCGTGACCATCAATCAGTCTACTCCGGAGAACGGAGCCGCGCTGGTGGCTGTCACCATCCGCACCGACACCATGCAGATGACCCCCGAGGAGCTGACGGAAAAGCTTTCGCGCCAGCGGATGGTCGTGGGAGTACACTGCGGATACAATCTGTGACAGTACATTCATAGAAAAAGGAACGAGGGCAGTATCATGGCAAAAATCGCGATTCTGGGCTTTGGCACGGTGGGCAGCGGTGTGTACGAGGTGCTCTGCCGCAACGCCGCAGGCGTCTCCCGCCGTGCAGGTGAACCGGTGGAGGTCAAGTACATCCTTGACCCCAAGGACTTCTCAGATCATCCGGCCGCAAAGCTGTTTATAAAGAATTTTGACGCCATTCTGGAAGACCCCGAAGTAAAGGTCGTCGTCGAGACCATCGGCGGCACCCGCTTCGCTTACCCTTACGTCAAGGCCTGCCTCGAGAGCGGCCGGAGCGTCTGCACCTCCAACAAGGAGATGGTGGCCACCTACGGCGCAGAACTGCTGGCTCTGGCCAAGGCACACAACTGCGCCTTCCTGTTCGAGGCGTCCGTGGGCGGCGGCACGCCCATCATCACCCCGATGCACCAGTGCCTCGCGGCCAATGTCATCACCGAGGTGGAAGGCATCGTCAACGGCACCACCAACTTCATGCTCACCAAGATGGTGCGGGAGGGTCTGGGCTTTGACGAGGCTCTGAAGATCGCTCAGGAGCTGGGCTACGCCGAGACGAAGGACCCCGGCGACGATGTGGACGGCCGCGACGCCTGCCGCAAGATCGCCATCCTGTCCTCGCTGGTCTGCGGCCACCAGATCTACCCCCAGAACATCCCCACCCGCGGCATCCGCGACATCACGGTGGATGATGTGGCTGCGGCAGAGAAGCTGGGCTGCGTCATCAAGCTCATCGCCTGGATGAAGCGGGGCGAGGACGGCAGCGTTGCCGCCGGTGTCGAGCCCTGCCTCGTGCCGAAGGCAAACCAGCTGGCCGGTGTCGATGACGTCTTCAATGCCGTCCTCGTCAAGGGCGATATGCTGGGCGACGTGGTCTTCTACGGCAAGGGCGCGGGCAAGCTGCCCACCGCCAGTGCTGTCGTGGCCGACGTGGTGGACGCCCTCAAGAACGGCGTCAAGGTCCACGACAGCCTGTTCTGGCAGCCCGCCGAGCCGGTGGAAGGAATGCTCACCGACCCCGCTCCCGCCGCATACTATGTGCGTGTGGAAGGCATCGCCCCGGCGGTGGCCGAGGCCATCTACGGCAAGGGCCATGTGGTGGAAGAGCATTTCGACGGCTGCTCCTACTTTGTGGACAGCGCCGACGGCAAGGCTCTGGCCGAAGCAGCCCGCAAGGTAGAGGCCATGGGCGGCAGCGTGAAGCTGGTGCTCCGCCGCCTGCCTGAGGACGCCTGAGCGTGAGAGAAGAGGGAACTGCGATGAAGATAAAAGTTTCCGTCCCGGCCACCAGTGCCAACATCGGCTCCGGCTTCGATGCGCTGGGCTTGGCTGTGACCTTGTACAATACCGTGACCTTCGAAGAGAGCGACCATCTGGACATCTCGGCGGCAGACGGCACCCGCATCCCCCGCGGCGAGACCAATCTGGTCTACCGCTCGGCCAAGGGTCTGTTCGATAAGGTCGGCAAGACCATGCCGCCCCTCAAGCTCGTCCAGACCAACGCCATCCCGATGGCCCGGGGCCTCGGCTCGTCCTCGGCCTGCATCATCGCGGGCCTGCTGGGCGCGAACCGGATGCTGGGCGATGTGCTCAACACCCAGGAGCTGCTGACGCTGGCTACCTCCATCGAGGGCCACCCGGACAACGTGGCACCGGCCCTTCTGGGCGGTCTGACCAGCAGCGTTTTCGAGGACGGCGTCGTCTACTCCGTCAAGCGGGATGTGGACGAGAGCCTCTGCTTTGCGGCCATCGTGCCCGACTACAAGCTGCTGACCGAAGCCGCCCGTGCGGCCCTGCCCAAAGAGGTCACCCACAAGGATGCGGTGTATAACCTGTCCCGTGCGGCCCTCATCCCGGCGGCGTTCTGCGAGGGCCGCCACGACCTGCTGGCCATTGCCACCGAGGATAAGCTCCACCAGCCCTACCGGATGCCCCTGATGCCCGGCTCGAAGGAAGTCTTCGATATGGCGCGGCTCTGCGGTGCCAAGGCGGTGTACGTCTCGGGCGCCGGCAGCACCGTGATGGCTGTGGCCGAAAAGGCCAACGCCGAGAAATTCTACTCCAAACTGGAAAAGGGCCTCGAGCTGCTGGAAGGCTTGGACGGATGTGAAGCATTTACACTGCTGCGGCTGGATGCCGACAACACCGGTGCGACAGTGGAATGATAAACAGGACCGGAAGTGCAAGACCGCTTCCGCCCGGTGTACCCCTCACACACTGAGGGAGCAAAAAGAGGAGAGTGACAAGATATGGCGTTGATCGTACAGAAGTTCGGCGGTTCTTCGGTGAAGGACCGGGACCGTATCTTCAACGTGGCCCGCATCGTGGCCAACACCCACAACGCGGGAAATGACGTGGTCGTGGTAGTGTCCGCACAGGGCGACACCACCGACGACCTTATCACAAAGGCAGCAGAGATCACCCACAACCCTTCTGCCCGTGAGATGGATATGCTGCTGGCAGCAGGCGAGGAGATCAGTATCGCCCTGCTGGCTATGGCTCTGAACGAGCTGGGTTGCCATGCCACCAGTCTGACCGGCTGGCAGGCAGGCTTCCGCACCGACCGTGCCTACACCAAGGCCCGCATCACCAAGCTGGAGACCGAGCGCATCTCTTCGGAGCTGGAGCGCAACCGCGTCGTCGTCGTGGCAGGCTTCCAGGGCCTGAACAAGCTGGACGACATCACCACGCTGGGCCGCGGCGGTTCCGACACCAGCGCTGTCGCCATCGCAGCAGCGCTCCACGCCGACCGCTGCCAGATCTTTACCGACGTGGAGGGCGTCTACACCGCCGACCCACGCAAGGTGCGCAACACCCGCAAGCTGGATGAGATCACCTTCGACGAGATGCTGGAACTGGCATCCCTCGGCGCACAGGTGCTCAACAACCGCAGCGTGGAGCTGGCTAAAAAGTATAATGTGGAGCTGGAGGTCCTCTCCAGCCTGAACCCCGTGCCCGGCACGGTCGTCAAGGAGGTTGTAAAAGACGTGGAAGGTATGCTGATCAAGGGTGTCGCAAAGGACACCGACGTTGCTGTTATTACGATCCTGAATGTTCCCGATGAGCCGGGTACCAGCTTCAAGATCTTCGGCCTGCTGGCCCAGAAGAATATCAACGTGGACATCATCCTGCAGTCCACCGGCCGCGACGGCAAGAAGGACATCAGCTTCACCTGCGCGGAGAGCGAAGCTGAGACTGCCATGCGCGTCCTGCGCGAGAGCGCAAAGTTCGACCAGGTCACCTGTGACGAGACCTGTGCCAAGGTGTCCATCGTGGGTGCCGGTATGCAGAGCCACAGCGGTGTGGCCTCCAAGATGTTCGAGGCTCTGTCCAACAACAACATCAACATCAAGATGATCTCCACCAGTGAGATCAAGATCTCCTGCATCATCGACCGTGAGGACGCCGACAAGGCTGTCAGCGCCATCCACGATATGCTGTTCGAGTAAGACGTGGCTTCAAAGCCGCCGTGCCGTGGCGTCCTGCGCCGGTGCGGCGGCTTTTTGCGTACACAATTTTTTTACAGCCCCTGCCGTTTACACCCAGATAAAAGGGGTGTATAATATTATTATGTGCCTGTATCCAGGGCGAACGT
>ENA-UPWS01001239-UPWS01001239.1-human-gut-metagenome-genome-assembly--contig:-NODE-1239-length-15314-cov-5.808755_pt1 | contig 15314 bp, 18 predicted proteins | sample MGYA00250054_ERZ773384 | MGnify/ENA primary metagenome ERZ773384 (study PRJEB29103, sample SAMN06111979) | human gut metagenome | biome: human gut; feature: ankylosing spondylitis patient; material... | reverse complement strand
CTGCAAGAAAATGTGCTGAGTCAAAACTTGCCTCCGTTTTTAAAATATACATAAAACTTTTCTCCATTTGCTTGTATTGTAATTGTATAATCAAGAATGTCGCTTGCGATATTCTACGCACCGAGCACGTGTTGCTTTAGCAACATTTTTCCTTTCGTGCAAGTGTGCATCCATAGTGGAACGTTTTTTATGTAATAAGAAATTCTGAAGGAATTTCTTATTACATAAAAAGACACGGATACATCTGTACCCGTGTCTTAATAGATTACTTTTCTAAAAAATTCCAATTATGAATTATAAAATAATAGTCCTGGTTTTATTTAGAGACAGGATGGTACAAACGAACTGTCTTATTTATATACGGCTCAATAATAGCAAATGATTCATTGCTTGTCAATTATATACTCTTGGTTATCTTGCATCTACAAATTCCGATTTATTCTTTTATTATACACATCCTCTCCATTTAGATGTTCAATACTTTTTTTGTTTTTGATGCTGTAAACTGAATAACCGGTCCTGATATAATGATTGTAAAAATAGTACATAAACCAAACTTTCCACCAAGAGCAATGCCTATAACAACCATTGCAACATCAAGTATCATTCGCACAACTTTTACCTGCCAGCCATTCTTATCTGCCAGCGAAAATGTTAATGCCTCATACGAACCACGTCCTAAAGATGCTGCCGCATAAACTCCCGTTCCCACTGCAAAAAAGATTACTCCCATTACCATGATAAGTGCATTTATCCACAAATGCGTACTATATACATGCATATTTGCAAATAAATCCACGCAAAAGCTATATACAATCTGATATAAAACAGTACCAATATGTATCTGAAATCTGTCATAAAAAAATGCAAATGCAATCATAACCATCGCAACTATCATTGATGCCATCCCTATACTTACATGAAAAGTTTTAGAAATTCCCTGCCACAAAACTGCAAGAGTCGCACCACCAAACCCGGCATATAGGGCAAGGGTGATACCATATGCTGCCACTACTGAACCAACCATTATTATAATTATTTTCTTTGTCCATTCTAATCTGCTCATTGCTACAGTCCCTCTTTCTGATTTAATTCCTTCATTGCTACAACCACACTTTCTGTTTTATCAAGGCAATTCTTATATTTGCATTCTGCCACAAAAACAAAAAAGACTATAGACGCACTGTTGTGTTCAGAAACAGTAAAATCTATAGTCTTCATTTATGCCGAGACAAGCTCTAAATCAATTTAATTACGATAATAAACGTGTTATCTTTATTTGTCAAGATTGTGTATATTTACGCTATAAACTGGAAGTTAGCATAAAACTACAATAAATTTTGATTTTTAAAAGCAACTTTTCAGATCATAAAAATTCCATTAAAAGAATATTTCCACTATACAAGAATATCCCTGTAGTATTTTGGAGTTTCTTATATCCGAATAAACTATTACTATTTGGTTTTTTTTACTTTAAACTTAGACCAATCAGAATATATCTTCTTTCTATTGGAAACGATATATGTTCTAATTCTTACATAATACTTTTTCTTACGTTTAAGTTTTTTTATAGCAACAGTAGTAGTTGATACTTTTTTTATTGTCTTTGTTTTTGCGCCTTTAAAATTTTTCTTGAGCGAATATTGTAATTCATACCCTTTTATTCCCTTAACTTTTTTCCACGTCACTATTAAGCCGTGTTTTTTTTTCTTAATTTTCTTAATAGAAGATTTAGCAGGCTTATTATTCTTTTTCATCAATTTAGCAATATTTTCAGTTTTTATATTTCCACATATATCACATATATACGTTTTTAATCCGTTTTCTGCATATGTAGCTTGTTTTGAATTTGTAAGAACATATTGATGCGTATGATTTTTATATATATTATCAACAGAAATATATTTACTTGAAGTATTATATGTCTTCGTTGCTGTTTTCACACCTACATAATTAGATGTATATATATCGTCCATACCATTTTCATTTGTTACATCTACATTTGTATTATTAACAGATAAAGTCGTTTTCCCTTTTGTTTTCGCAGATACAGATATAAGATTATTTTCATTTTCTGACACTTTTTCATCTGTTGTTATAAAAGTTTTAAACTGGTACTCTGCATTATTACTATCAATAATAACACCTTCATTCAAATTCATTTTAACTAAAGATACATTAGAAGCTTCTATTGATTGATACTTGTCATCACCTTCAATACTTGCATTAAGTTCTCCTGTTATGTCACAAAATGTAAAGTACTCACTATTTTCAACCTCTAAATTAACCATTGCCTCAGAATTACTCTCCGAAATATTTTTATATTCATAATTCTCAGATAATATCTCTAAATTTCCCGAAAAAGAATTTCCATCCCATGTTAAATATTCATTTTCATTATTTCTAATTGTAAATAAATCATCTAAACCAACTGTAACAAAACTATGCCCTTTTCCCTTTTTTCCAGACGAAGAACCATTACCATTTAATTGTTTCATCAAATTCCAATCAATAATTTGCATTTGCATATAATTCTCATTTGTCAACCCTTCATCTTTCCAAGAAAAAGATTTATAATCGGATGAAATATCAAAATAACTATAATAACCTGGTTTATGATTATCATTATATGTATTTTCATCATACATTTTAATCCTATAGCCTTCATCTGTTTCTTCACAATTAATCATTAACACTGCATGTCCTGACTCTTTTGTTGCGAATGTGAATAATGATACTCCTTCTTCTTTTACTGTTTTTACAACAGCTTTCAAAAATTCACTCAAACTATCCGCTTCATCATTCTTCCCTCTCGTGGTAAAAGATTTACTGGCTGCATACGACCCTCCATATTCTAAAGATTGAGATAATTGAAAATACTGAATGGTATTCAATAACTTTTTATCTTTATAAGGATATGGTAACTTATAATAACAATTTGCTGAATTACTATTAATTTCCGATATATTTATCATATTTTTATATACCATCCCCATGGTTGTAGCAATTCCATAGCAGGAACCTCCCCACGAAGAATTCATGCTTTGTTTAATTCTATTTTTCTCTCCCTTTGTACTATATTTTATCAGTTTATTGAAATATGATTCATCTAACTTATAGTCTTTTACTCCCTTAAATCCAGCTGTTAAATATTTATTACTATTTGAAGAATGTGTAAAACTATTGGCATCATAATTAAGCATAAATTTATTTTCGTCTTTGTCATCTTTGTCGTTGTCTATCTGTGTGTCTTCTTTTCCCAAACTTTCCCACTTTAAGTTTTCATCTTCACCATTTTTTAAATAATAGTCATGTGCACTGGAACCATCATAGCCTTTTATTGTAAGGTATGGTTGTTCTACAGCCCCTTCCCAATGCCACCATCTCGTTTCTGCAATTGTGTCAAAAATTAAGCAATCAGGAACATATATTCCCGTAGGAATGACAAGCGTTTTTAATTGACGTATTGCATCATTAAACGAACAAAAAGCATAATATTCTATTTCATCTACATCAGACGGTATTGTATATTCAGTTCTCTTATTTGCTATTGGATACTGCAATAATTTTGTTTCGCCATAAACAATCTCAAATAATACTCCATCTTTTGAATAATAATATTTATTTCCCGCATCAACGATAATTTCATCAATCATTGGTGATTGTATTATAGGAACATTTCCCTCATAATTTGATGGAATATATAGCTTAGTTAACTTTTGACTATTATAAAAAGCACCATCGCTTATGCTGTTCACAAATAAAGGAACAGTGTAATCACCTTCTTTATCACTTGGATATAAATATAACCTATCATCATCTTGTATTAATATTCCATCCCTAACGCTATATTTATTGCACTTATCCCCTACGCTAAAATCATTCAATTTTGAACATGACTCAAATATTCCATCATCCAAATATATATTACTATTTATTACTAATGTACTTAGATTTTTGCAATTGCAAAATGCATGGTAGCCTATTTCCTCTAAATTCTCTGGTAATGTTATACTTGTTAAGTCTGTGCAACTGTAAAATGCCGTCCCTCCAATTACTTTCAATGTCCTTGGTAATTCCATTGAATCTAGTGCAGTACAATCCCAAAACGCTCCATATCCAATCTCTTCTAATTTATTTCCTAAATGTATTTTCTTTATACTCCCTTGTACAAATGCTTCCTCTCCTATTTTCACAATTGTATTTGGGCATTCCACATTTCTAACATAAGAATACGCAAATGCGTAATTATCTATATAAACTGTATCATCCGCCACCTTAAAATCACTCTTACCACATGGAGGAAATGCTATTAGATGTTTTCCATCTTTTGAATATATTACTCCATCTATAGATTTTAAATAATTGTTATTCACATCAATATCATAATATGATATATTAGTTACTCGTCCCAAATAATATGCGTCTACTTTCTCTAAAGTAGACGGAAAATAATTATAATATTTTCCAAGTTTACCGCATATATTTGAGTCAACTTCTTTTACGCCTTCTGGTATAATAAAATTTTGAGAATACTCACTAACATCTTTTAATACACCATTCTCAATTGTAAATAAATCTTGCAAACCTTCTTTAAACAAATTAATTGATACATTTCCAGCAAATCCCTCATCGTCATCAATCAACGAAAAAGTAAATGAATATCTTTTATAGTTAAATAATTCTAAATGATCATTTCGTGCAGTTGCCCAATCACCTGTTGTACTAGAAATAATTGTTCCCGTAGAAATATCCTTTACCGTCAATAAAACCCTATTCCAATAGGATCCTTTCGTATATATCTGATATATTCCATCACTCTTTGGTTCGTACATAAATGTCATACTGGTGTTATTCGATGATAAATCTATTTCCCAGCTTTCTTCATTTCCTGTATCACCTCTGACTATTCCTACATTTTGTAATGTTCCTAAAAATAAGGTAAAAATTAACAGATATGATATTATTTTTTTGTACATAACAATACTCCTTTCAGATAAACTTATATTCCTTGATTGCCCGATACAAAACATTGCAATATGCGTTTCATCCGACACAAATCAATCACTGAATACATAAGTTTTATAATAGTTTCGTCCAATTTATCTGACCTTATTTTATCATATCCACAATGTAAAACTCAACATTTACTCATCCAAAAATGTTGTGCCAATTCCGATTTGTTAAATTCAATGCATATACTATACCTTATATCGACAGATTCGCATATCCATTTTATGTCATACTTTTTTTCTTGACATTAGTCCTATATAGGACTATAATTCATTAGTACGTTATCGTACCATTTTTTTTTGGAGGTAAATATGAATAGCCAAAAAGATAAATTTGAACAATTACAAAGATTTTATGCTCTTTGGAAGGAGGGAAATGCCATGTATGAGGATTGGGCAAAGAAGCATGGTCTGTCATCTAACGGCGTGCTTGTACTCTATTCTCTTTATGAAGCAAAAGATAATTGCACCCAGAAAAGTATTTCACAAAATTGGTCTATTCCTAAACAAACCATAAATACAATTCTAAAAGATTTTTCTTCAAATAATTATATTGAATTATCTACTGATGAAACAGACAAACGTAATAAATTAATAAAACTTACACGGGAAGGGAAGATTTATGCCGGTGAAATTATTGAAGCTCTGCATAAAAGAGAGCTGTTTGCCATAAATCACATGGGGGTAGATAACGTTACCAGAATGAATAATGATACAGAACTTTTTATAAACTTATTTCGAAACGGATATTCAACAGAAAATGAGTAATCGTAACACTTTTTTTAAATTTGTCATCCCCTCTATCATTGCATTTGCCCTGTCAGGTATTTATGCAATTGTAGATGGTTATTTTGTTGGCAATACCATAGGTGATGCCGGTCTTTCTGCAATCAATATAGCTTATCCAATTGTTGCACTGATACAGTCAGTGGGAACCGGCATTGGCATGGGTGGTGCTGTTTACTACTCTATCAATATGGCAGAAGGAAACCATCAAAAAGCAAAACAGTTTATTGCTGCTTCATGGTGGCTACTTATAGCTGCAAGTATTATTTTTACTTTACTTACTTTCTTTTCTGCTCATACTGTATTAACTCTTTTAGGAGCAGATGGACTGATACTTGATTATGCAACAAGCTATATTAAAATCATTGCCTTGGGTACTATATTGCAAATTGGAGGAACCGGACTAATTCCTTTTATTCGAAACTTTGGAAATTCTTCTTTTGCAATGATTGCCATGCTTGGAGGTTTTGCCACTAATATTATTCTTGATTTCTTATTTGTATGGGTTTACAGCCTTGGAATAACAGGGGCTGCACTTGCTACGATTATCAGTCAAGGTGTGACCTTACTTATTGCTCTCTTATATTCTATATTAAAAAAGAATTTGGTTATTAGTGTAAATAAAGTGGAATTTAGTAACCTTTGCAAATCAATTTTCAAAGTAGGTTTAGCTCCTTTTGGGCTTGCACTAACACCTAATATTTCTTTGGTAATCATCAATCGTTTTTCTGCATCCTATGGTGGAGAACAAGCGATTGCCACCTATGCCTGCATATCCTATATAGTCTGTATTATCTATTTGATTTTACAGGGGGTAGGTGACGGCAGTCAGCCACTTATGAGCCAATATTATGGTGAACATAAGGAAAAAGATTTAGCTGAAGTTAAACGTATGGCATATATTTTTGCTATTATTCTAGCTTTCATCGGCTGTGCCATCATGTACCTTGGCAGATGGCATATAGGAACGTTATTTGGTTCTTCAGATGCAGTAAATGCAGAGACTGCTAAAATCATTCCTATCTTTTTGATTTCTGTTCCATTTGTTGCAATTACAAGAATATCAACAGCCGGATTTTATGCAACAGAAAAAGCAGTATCATCCTATATACTGACATTTATTGAACCTGTCCTTATGCTTGTATTAATGCTTATATTACCACCACTTTTAGGTGGACAGATAATGATTTGGTGGAGCACCGTTTTTGTTAGAATTATTTCAGCAGTGTTAGCTATATTTATGACAAAATTAAGCAATAGAATTTTCTAATTTATGATTTTTTAATTATTATTTATTATGAAAAAAAGCAAGATTAACTATCACTTTCAAGTTATCCTGCTTTTCTCTTTACCATTATATACTGATTTTCTATAAACTGCTTATTATTTCTGCAATCCACTGCCCTATCTTGCTCTCTGATGTTTCAAGTTTTGGACCACCCTGTGAGTCAAACTGAATTTCCATAGGATGCACAATTTCTGCCCCTTTACATTCTTCTGCCATTTTTTCGGCAATTCTTTTTGTATTTCCATTTGACCATGAATAATATACTACGAATGTTTTTGACATTTTTGTACCTCCGTTTTTTTACTTATAAACCTATATCAACATAAATCTTAACAAGTTCCACGTCATAACCTGCATTGCTCATAATTTCTGCAATTGTCTTTGCATTCTTTATATTTTTATCACCCTTTCTAAATCAAAATAAATCCAACATGTTATCTAAATATATTTTTTCTCTAACATTGATTTGGTACTCCGGCTTTGTCATGTAGTATAGTAGGAATTCCAAAATCAAAGCACTGCCCAGTCCTCTTCCTTCTATTTTAAAATTAGTAAATTCCATTGGCAAATATACATTTTTAATGTCATCCACACTGATAAATCCCGGATTTTTCATTGCCTTCGAAAACTGATAGCCACTACTTGAATTTGGTGCTTTGCAATGATGTTCAAAATCTTCTCCAAGATTTTTGTGGCTCACTGCTTCATAACAGACTTTTCTGTCCTTGCATCCAAACCAACAACATTCGTTACACAAAAACTCTACTTTATCCTTTTGCTTTTCTGATAATGTTTTTAGTTTATCAAATTCTTTATTTAATCGAAAATCAGGTACAACATACCTAAAATCTTCTCTATTTAATTCTTTTAAAAATTCCTGAAAATCTGTTATGACCTTTGTAGTTGATGATACAAAATATAATTCAGGATAATTCTTTTTCAGGTAATTAAGTAACAAATCTGAATGAACTATTACGCCATTTGAAACATAGCTATTAATTATTTTTTGATTTTGAGTACCACAACTTTCCATTGATGCATTTTGTATATTAATCCGAGTCTGGTTGTTTTTTTCACTTTTGTTTTGTGCAAACAAAGAACAAATGTCATTGCATATTTTATCTGAAAGATGTTCCTCTTTTAACAATGAATTACTAAAAGTAAGTCTTGCCGAAATGCCGTATTCCTGCATTAAATTAAGCACCTTCCACGTTTCTGCTTCTCCAACTTCAACACGACCACCACTCCAGATACAATCCATAGGTGAGCCATATATGGAACCTATATCACACCAATCATAAAAGTATTCTCTATACTCCCTGAAAATTGGCAGGAACACTTTATATAGTTCGTAAAATTCAAATAATCCCGGTAGGTGAAAATATGATGTTTTACTGCTCAATGTATTTTACCTCCTAAATTTCCAACCTATAAACATAGTCATCCATATAAAATTCCATATTGTCTTCCTCTTTTTCTTTTAGTCAAACAGTGCTTCCTATGTTTTTGTTTTCATGGCTTTAAAGCACATAACAATTTTATAATAGATAACTCTTGTTAAAATATAACAATACCAATAATTAAAAGCAATATTACAACCTTTTATTTGTTCTAAACTTTCAAATTAGTTTCTTTCTCATCCACACATGAGGGCAACCCTCATCGTCACATATTTCAGCTGATTTGATATACCCGTTTTTTTCATAAAAATCAGACGCTCTTACCTGCGCCAATAACTCAGCCCACTTTCCCTGATTATTAACAATTTCCATAATTCCTTAATCTCATTTCAAAAAAAGCACTCAAAACTAAATCTTATAATGCCGAAACACCGTACCTACGATTTAGTCTTGAATGCTTTATTACCACTCATCCGGTGATGAGTGAAAGCTTTAATATAGTTCTTATTTGATTATAACTTTTATGTCAAACTTTGCGACTTTCCTGTTATATCAATTTATGTTAATAATTTTCTTCATGTACTTCAAAGTAACTCTGTGGGTGATTGCATACCGGACATACTTCCGGAGCCTTTGTTCCTACTACAATATGTCCACAGTTACGACATTCCCATACCTTAACTTCACTCTTTTCAAATACCTGCGCAGTTTCAATATTCTTAAGGAGTGCACGATATCTTTCTTCATGGTGCTTCTCAATCTCGCCTACTGCCCTGAATTTTGCTGCAAGCTCTGGGAAACCTTCTTCCTCAGCTGTTTTAGCAAAATCTTCATACATATCTGTCCACTCATAATTCTCGCCTTCTGCAGCTGCCGCCAGGTTTTCTTTTGTATCACCAATTCCTGCTAACTCCCTGAACCACATCTTTGCATGTTCTTTCTCATTATCTGCAGTCTTTAAAAATAATGCTGACATCTGCTCATAGCCTTCCTTCTTTGCCACTGATGCAAAATAAGTGTATTTATTTCTTGCCTGTGATTCTCCCGCAAATGCCTCCTGTAAATTTTTCTCTGTTTGTGTTCCTTCATATTTGTTTTCTACCATTTATTTTACCTCCGTTTTGTTTACTATTTTTTCAAAATCTGATGCCGGATGCTTACATAAAGGACATATAAAATCATCCGGTAATTCTTCTCCTACATATTCATATCCACAAATCCTACATCGCCATATTGTCTGACCATCATCTGTTTTTCCAACTGCCTGTGGCTTAGGCTTAATATTATTCTGATAGTACTCGTATGTTGCCGACGGAATATCACTTAACACTTCCATATCAGTTATCTCACCGATAAACATTGTATGTGAACCTAAATCTTCTGTTTTATTAACTGTTACAGAAATGTATGCATTTGTGCCTTCTGTAATATAATAAATACCATTTTCACCTCTTGTACACTTTCTAAATGATTCAAACTTATTTGTATTCCTTCCTGATTGAAAACCAAAATGTTTGAATAATTCGAACTGTGCATTCTGACTTAGAACTGATACTGTAAATTTTCCTGTTCTTTCAATCATATCATGAGTGTAATTTGCTTTGTTAACACAGATGCTTAACTGATTCGGTTCCGAAGCTGCCTGAATTGCAGTGTTAATTATACATCCGTTGTCCTTTTCTGATTCCCTTGCCGTCAGTACAAACAAACCATAACTTAGTTTATACATTGCTTTTTTATCCATGTTATTCCTCCTTTAGCTCCTTTCTGCATTTTGGGCAAATACCTTTAAATGAAATATCATAATTTAGAAATTCAATTCCATGAGTGTCATGAATTCTTTCCAGCAAATTTGGTATTTCGTCCATATCCACATCTGACACATCACCACATTTTACACACCTAACGTGATAGTGATTTGTCAAAGTGAAATCAAATCTATTAGGTCCATCCGGCACTTCAACTTTTCTCAAAGTTCCTTCTTCTGCCAATATATCAAGGTTTCTATATACTGTTCCCTTTCCAATTGTAGGATATGTTTCTTTTAAAAAATCATACACTTCATTTGCTGTAACATGTCTTTTCATATCATATACAGCATTTCGTATTAACTCTTTTTGAATAGTATTTCTTCTGGTTATCATCGCTTCTCCTTATTAGGATTTATTCTTAATAGAGATTATATCCTATTTTTGAATTTAAGTCAAGCAAAATAGTAATTATTCCTATTATTAAATAAAGATGCCTAAAAAGACATCTTTACACAATATAAATATTCTTTTTTTCCTAAAATGCCAAATCCTCCGGCTGAATTTTATCATCTTCTCTTACTTCACGAATCACTCTGCATGGGTTTCCAGCAGCTACTACCATTGGTGGTATATCTTTTGTTACAACACTTCCTGCACCAATTACGCTACCTTCTCCTATTGTAACACCACCACAAATCACTGCGTTGGCACCTATCCACACATCTTTTCCGATAGTAATTGGTTTTGATGTGCTGATTCCGTTTGCTCTTTGTTCAGGATTAATAGAATGTCCTGCACAGGCAATGCATACACCCGGTGCTATAAAAGCGTTAGCCCCAATATGTACAGGTGATGTGTCTAAAATTACACAGTTGTAATTAATAACTGCCAGTCCATCTACAAAAATATTTAATCCGTAATCACAGTGAAATGATGGTTCAATAAATGTTAAATCAGAACATTTTCCAAGTAAGTTTTTAAGAATCCCTCTACGCTTTTCAGCCTCGTCCGGTCCTGTCTGATTGTATTCAAAACATAGTTTCTGTGCTGTAGCTTTTAATGACTTTGGCACGTTTAAGTTGTTGCTATTGTAGCCTTGATTTTTTTGAATTATCTCTTTTATTTCCATGTTTTTCCTCCAAATTATTCGTTGAATTTTCGTGTGAGAAATTTATTCTTCTGACAGTGCCAAATAGGGCCATTCATCGCCTTCATCTAAATTGTTATCTATAAGCCACTGATCCTCTACAGATATAATCTTTGCTTCATTATCTTCATTTATTAAGGTCACCGATACTTTGGGAGCTTCGTTTGGATTTCTCTCCTCACAGCCATAGTCACCATCAAATATATGTTTAATTTTCCACATTTGCAATTTCTCCTAACTTGATATTCATATACATTTCGCCTACACATATATTTTCAATATATTAATATTCATAATATTTTAAGCATCTATACTGCTTAACTTATGGGCGATAACCTGTTTTGTCGTCCTCAGTTATTTCACGTATGACCTTGCATGGCACACCTGCTGCAACTACATTTGCAGGAATGTCTTTTGTGATTACACTGCCTGAACCTATAATTGTGTTGTCTCCAATAGTTACGCCCTGGTTGATGTGGACTCCGGCTCCGACCCAAACGTTATTTCCGATTTTTACTGGTTTGGCATAGCATGCACCATGAGTACGCTCCCAGGAATCTATTGCGTGATTTGAAGTATATATTCCAACTCTTGGTCCAAACAGCACATTATCGCCAATCTCAATTCCACCACCGTCTAACATAATGCAGTCAAAGTTGGCATAAAAATTATTTCCAATAGAAATGTTGTAGCCAAACTCACATCTGAAATTTGGTTCAAAATGAACACCTTTACCTATTGATTTCAGCAACTTCTTAAGAATAGCTTCCCTTTCTTCTGATGGCTGACCGAAACTTGCATTGTACTGGTTGGTTAAAAAAACTGTATCTTCACGCGCCTTAACCAATTCATCTGTTAAATCATTGTACATTTTTCCACTTAAAACATACTGCTTTTGTTCTTCTAAATTCATTTTGATTTTTCTCCTTAAACCTTTTTAACTTCTAATTTATCCAGTAACTTAACGCAATAATAAAACATATTATACTTGGAATAAAAAATAAAAATCCCCAATATTTTTCTTTAAACGTTATAAATATAAAACTTAAAATATTTATAGCTAACAATGGAATAAAACCTAATGTTAATATCATTCCTGCCCTGTCCCAGGCCTCAAAAGGTATCATGGCATTGGGGTTTAATATTGTAGTGTTGTATGTAATGTATGGAATTGCAAAATGAACCAACAACACAATTCCTATAATATTTAATACGATTAATAAAATTTCCAATGCTTTTCTTTTTGTCATAACGTTCACCCTGATTCATAAATTTATATTGTTATTTTGGTTTAAGTATACTGACAAACTATTATACATTCAATACATAATCAGCGATTTTCTGTATTATAAACTTAGGAACTGCCTGAAAAGAAACTCCCAACTTATTTGCAAGTTCCTCCTGTGTCATTCCGGATTTTTTACGATATGTTTGTATATTAGTTGCCAAAATATTGCATATATTTTCCATGTAATCACCTCCGATAATGAAATTATATATAATATGGAGATGGCTTTCAATCAATTAAAAGTCGATATTTTTCAACCGGTGGTTGAGTGACCGATTGTTAATTATAATTCATATACAAACAAAAAAGCCCTGAACATCAGAGCTTTTTACTACAACTATTTAGAATATCCTATTGCCTCAGCAAACTTTTCTGCCATTTTTCCAGGCCAGCACCCCAGAATATAATTAACTACATCCTGTTGTTTTTCCTTTATAAATTCTTGTGTATAAGCCTCCATATAACCAATTTGTCTATCGTTAAACTTGGCCTTTTCTGCCTCATCAGAAAGTATACTTTGATGATATTCATATTGCTTTTGCATCTGCTCTTTTAATTCTTCAAAATATTTCGCTGCATTTTCAAATCTGCCTAAAATAACCTCTGCATTAATTAGATATTTATAAATATCTCTTAAGAAACCTCTGCAATATGATTTCAAATATTTATTTTCACCGAATACCTCTATTAGTCTAATTGCCCACTGACCAAATTCTACTGCACGCAAAGGTTTCTGCCATGAAAAAGTCTCCATTGCGTACAAATTTTCCTTGTTAATTGCACGAACAAAATTTTGAAGATTTTTAGTTACTGCTTCATCCATTGCATCAATGCCATTCTCAAAAGCTTCCAACTGTGCCAAGATACTTTCCTGAAGTCTGTTAGAAGATACTGATGGCAGTTGTTCAATATGTTCTCTGGCATACGCATAATTTCTATCATGTATGTAAATCCACGCCAACGCAAAATGTGCACGTTCAATCCATTCCTTATTGTTTGCAAATCTTATGGCATTGGAACCGTACTTTATAGCCAATTCCCTGTACTCAGCCCACTTGTCCTCGGCATATTTTTCCAAATCTACAAATCTGCTTAAATTTGCAACCTGCTCTACAAAAAAGACTGAATAAATATAATTATCTGGTGCTTCATAAACTTTCTTTAACATAAACTGACAGGATAAAAGTGCTGCTTCTGCCTTTCTCCCTGATTCCGTTTCTATTTTTTCTATATGTCTTTTTAGTTCTACATAAACATTGTCATCAATTCCATTTTTCTCTAATCCAAAGAGGTAATCCGTTGAAACATTAAGTGTTTTTGCCAATGGCACTACCATAGAAATATCAGGCATCCTTGTTCCGTTTTCCCATCTACTTACAGCCTGTGGTGTTACACCAATATGTAATGCCAATTCTTCCTGTGTCAAACCAATCTGCTTTCTAATTATTTTTATATTGTTTCCTATTAAATTCATATTTTATCACTACTGTCTGACAGCTTTCTCCTCATAATTTTTCGGTACCGTGACTAAAATATAACACTGAAAATTTATAATATCAAACAATACGATATTTATGGAAAACAATTGAGCATTGAATTTAACATATGAAATGATTTGCTGTTATAAATTTTCCAAATAAAGATTTGCTTCTTCTCTTGATTTAAAAATCACAACTTCTTTATCTTTGTATTTTTCAAGAAGCTGATATATTTCAGGAAGACTTTTATCTGAAAATTCCTGAATCCATTGTTTGAATTCTCCCTCAAATGTTTCCTCAGTTTCCACCCAAGGCATATCTTCTCTTTTTGTACCTATTCTTGATTTTACGCTCTCTAAGCATACTTTTGTCGGCAAATCGAATAGTATTATCAGGTCACATTCTTTCATTCTGACTTCCAAAGTTCTTTGATAGTTTCCATCGATTATCCATTGACTTTTAACAAGTATTTCCTTTAATTTTTTGTCAAATTCAGCTGCTGGAATTGTTGTTCTATCCGGTTTATGTTTTATCATATCTAAGTAAAACAATGGCAAACCTGTTTTGTCTCGTAATTTTCTTGCAAAGGTGCTTTTCCCTGAACCGGGACTGCCGATTATCATTATTTTGGTGTGCATTTTGAATCTCCTATTCCTGTTCCTTAAACTTTCTCACGCTCTCAATTCCTATTTTCATAAATTCGGTAATAGAATTTTTTCTATACAAAATTCTAAAGTATTTCATCATGTTTTGATTATTATAATTTATCTCATAAAGGTGTTTGTGTGCTGGAAACTGACTGACACAATATTGTTTCAAATCTGTTTCTTTAAAGATGGCATCTATTGCAATTTCAGAAAAGCTCCATACTAAATCTTCTTCATACATTTCTTTAAACAACTCTTTCCACTTGTTAAACCAATAATAATGTATTAACTCGTGGATACAAGTTTCCTGTATTTCCTCCACAGATTTTCTGTAATTTATATAAATTATTCTTTTTTCAAAATCATATGGGCATACACAATTTATACTTAATAATGCATTTATTATTTCATCATCTTGTTTACATTGAAAAATATTTGACAATATTTCATTTATGTTTTTCTTATTTTCATTCCATAAAATAAAACTTTGTTTTATCTTTTTTTCAATCAAAACTTT
>ENA-UPWS01001215-UPWS01001215.1-human-gut-metagenome-genome-assembly--contig:-NODE-1215-length-15535-cov-4.279079_pt1 | contig 15535 bp, 9 predicted proteins | sample MGYA00250054_ERZ773384 | MGnify/ENA primary metagenome ERZ773384 (study PRJEB29103, sample SAMN06111979) | human gut metagenome | biome: human gut; feature: ankylosing spondylitis patient; material... | reverse complement strand
GGCGCAGCACGATGGTCTGACCGATTTGTGGAGCAAAAGCGCCGGCCGCGAACAGATTGAGAATTATTTCGCGCACATGCAGGAAGACGACCAGGCTGTTCTGATTTTCGTTGACATCGACGATTTCAAGCAGATCAACGATACGTACGGCCATAAAGTGGGCGATTTCTGGATTCGTGAAGTGGCGCAGACGTTGAAGCGGCTGTACCGGCATGATGACATCATCGTCCGTTTCGGTGGCGATGAGTATGTGGCGCTGATAAAGAACACCGCGAACGAGCGCGTGATCGAAAGCACGCTGGACCTGTTCCGCCGCCAGTTGGCGCAGGCGTCCGCGCAATACGGGCAGGACGTGCATTGCAGTATCGGCGCATGCCGCGTGCTGTCCGGCAAGAACGTCGATCTGAACCTCTGCTTGGGATTCGCCGACCATGCGTTGTACCAGTCCAAGCGCGAGGGAAAGGGCATGTACACCGTGGTCGATTATGACAGCGGGAAAGTGCAGGCAGCGTAGGTTTCGTGGAAAAATCCGCAGGAAATCTGCGGGAAAAACCCTAGAGAATCAGCTGAGAAACTACGAAAAAAGCACCGCAAATCCGCCGGAGATCGACGTAAAAATCACGGAAAATCAGGCTTTGCCGAGCATTGTCAGCACAATCAGCACCACGTTCAGAGCGACGATCAGCGCGGCGACCGCGATATTGACGACGTGCTTGACCGGACCGTCCACGTACTCCCCCATCAGCGTGCGGTCGTGCGTGTAACGCATCAGCGGAATAATCGCAAATGGAATGCCGACCGACAACACGACCTGGCCGACGATCAGCGCTTCCGTCGGATTGTTGGCGAACCATAGCACCACCAGCGCGGGTACCAGCGTCACCACTCGGCACGCCCACATCGGCGCTTTGATACGCAGCAGGCCGTGCATGATTTCGCTGCCGGCGTAAGTGCCGACCGACGTGGAGCTCAGGCTCGACGCAAGCAGACCAATCGAGAAAATCGTGCCGATCACCGGGCCGAGCACATGCTGGATGGCCCGCTGCGCGCCTTCGATGGTGTCGGTGCCGGTCATGCCGTACAGCGAGTTCGCGGCGAGGATGAGCAGCGCGAGGTTCACCGAGCCGGCAAGTATCAGCGCCCAGGCAACGTCGATTTTGCTGCCGTGAAGCAGCTTCTTCACGCTCGGCTTCGCTTCGCCGGGGGCGTAATGGTCGTTGACGAGCGTGGAATGCAGGTAGATGGCGTGCGGCATGACCGTGGCGCCCAGCATGGACGTGGCCATAAGCACGGTATCAGTGCCTTTGAAGCGTGGAATCAAGCCGGCGACGACTTCTTTCGGATTTGGCGGGGCGATGAACAGACCGGCGATGAAACCGAACGTGATCACCAGCAGCAGGCCGATGATCAGTTTTTCGAAAATGCGATGCGTGACGCCTTTTTCGAAAATCAGCAGCACCGTCGACACCGCGCCGATGATGCAGCCGCCGACGAACAGCGGCAGACCGAACAACAGTTTCAGCGAGATCGCACCGCCGATCACTTCCGCCAGATCGGTGGCGATGGCGATTACCTCAGCCTGCATGAAAAACATGAAACGGCCCGCGTCGCCGAGGCGCTCGCCCAGGATTTCCGGCAGGCTTTTGCCCGTGACGATGCCGAGTTTCGCGGACTGGTATTGGATAAGCACGCTCATGCAGTTGGCCAGTACCAGCACCCACACCAGCAGGTAGCCGTAGCGCGCGCCCGACGTGATGTTCGCCGCCACGTTGCCCGGATCCACGTATGCGACCGCCGCCACGAACGCGGGGCCGAGGATGCCGGCGAGCGCGTGGCCGTGGTGGTACGGCCGGGCGGATCGGTCATGCTGCGCAGTGATCGTCATATTCTTCGAATCCATATCGTTCTTCATATCCGCGCAACGTTATAGTGCGTTTTCCGCGCAGAATTGTTACGTCTGTTACGGAAAGCTGAACAGCTGCCGAACATGCGCCGATTGTGGGGCGGACAGACCGCGATCACGGAAGCCGCTAAACTGGTGCAGAGAACATCGCATATTCGATTCAAAGGGTTGTTTTCATGGCTACTTTCCACACTCCGATGATCACGCTTTCCGACGGCAATCTGATTCCGCAGATCGGCTTGGGCGTGCTGCGTATCGACGATGAGGGCGTTACCCCCGTGGTGGAGAGCGCGCTGGAAGCCGGTTATCGTCATATCGACGGTGCCGCGGGGTACAACAACGAGGCGGGCGTGGGGCGCGCGCTGAAAAACGCGGGGTTCACGCAAGGCGAAAATCGCAAAAATCTGTGGGTGACGACGAAGCTGCGCGACTCCGAGCAGGGGTACGATTCCGCGCGCAAGGCGTTCGACCGCCAGCTCGGCCTGCTGCAGCTCGATTATGTGGACATGTATATGCTGCATTGGCCGACGCCGTTCGACTGGCGTTCCGGTGAGACTTGGAAGGCGTTCGACGAATTCCGCGCGGAGGGCCGTGTGCGTACGCTTGGCGTGTGCAATTTCCTGCCGGAGCATCTTGAGCGGCTGCATAAGGAGACGGGCGAGTATCCGGCCGTCGACCAGATCGAGCTGCATCCCACGTGGCAGCAGCGCGAGGTGGTGGCGTACTGCAAGGAGCACGGCATCGCGGTCGAGGCGTATTCGCCGATGGCTCGCGGCGCCGACTTGAACGCCGGCGACGGCGTGATCGCACGCATCGCCGAAGCGCATGGCGTCACGCCCGCGCAGGTGATTCTGCGGTGGCACATCGAAAACGGCACGATCATCATCCCCAAGTCGGTGCATGCGGACAGGCAGAAGCAGAACCTCGACTTGTTCGGATTCGTGCTCAGCCCGGCCGAGCATGCGGCCATCGATGCGCTCGACGGGCCGACGCGCGCCGGGCACGATCCGATGACGTTCACGTACGCGTGAGACTGCTTAGGGTGCGATGACAAGGCACGGATCGCGTGACGGCACGCATTTTCGTAAGAAGCTGCTCAATGCCGACGGGCCGGTGGAACGCATACTGATTCTGCTGGTGATCGCCGTGGTGGCGGGCGTCACCATCGGCCTGCTCATGCCGAAAGCAAACCCGACCGTCGGCGAAATAACAGGCGAATACACCGCGTCCGGCAGCGCCGCGCAGACGCTGCAGCAGCTGACGGTCGACGATAATCAGCGGCACGCCGGCTACGATCGCGACCTGTTCGGCTTCCGCCAAACCGACGACGACGGCAACGGATGCGACGTGCGCGAAGACGTACTGGCGCGCGACCTGACCGACGTGCGCTACCGGCAGCATGGATGCAAAGTGGAATCGGGCACGCTGGCCGACCCGTACACCGGCAAAACAATCCACTTCGTACGCGGCGCGCGCACCTCGTCGGCGGTGCAGATCGACCATGTGGTGGCGTTGGAGAATGCCTGGCGGTCGGGTGCGAACCAGTGGGACCGTACGAAGCGGTACCGGTTCGGCAACGACATGTACAACCTGCTGGCGGTGGACGGGCCGGCCAATCAGGAGAAGGGCTCCGCGTCGGCCGCGTACTGGCTGCCGACGAACGGCGCATACCGTTGCGATTACGTGGCCCGTCAGATCGGCGTGAAAGCCAAGTACGGGCTGACCGTCACGACGAAGGAGAAGCGGGCGATGCTGTCCGTACTGCGTGCCTGCCCGGCGCAGGCCGTGCCGGAAAAGTAAGGGACGATCGCAAGTACGGTCTGTTCGCCGACGTAACAGGGTACGCTAACGAAACATGGAGCGCAGGCGGAACGCACCTCAATCGCCCATATATAGCAACGTTTGCACGCTTACATGCTTACGCGTCTACGCGCACGTGGTGGCGCGGGCGATCACGCGGGTCTGCGTGGTGATCAGTTCCGGCTGAAGCACGCGGCTGCCGCTGATGCGGTCGATGATGCGACTGACCGCGGTCGGCGCTATCCAGTCGAGGCAGGAATCCATGGTGGTCAGCGGCGGCTGGAAATACGCGGATTCCTCGTTGTTGTCGAAGCCGATCACCTGCACTTGGTCGGGCACGGAAATGCCGTTGGCGGCCAGCGTCGACAGCGCGCCCATCGCAAGCTGGTCGTTCAATGCGATCACTCCGTCGAACGGCACGCCGGAATCGATGATGCGCTGCATATTGCGCGCGCCAGAGCCGATCGACCAATCGTGGCCGACGTTGGGCATCAGCTCAGTGGCAAGCGCGATATTGCGGTCACAGCACGCTTCGAACACGCCGCGCATACGAAGCTGCGCGTTGCCTTCCGTAACATCACGCAAAGTCGAAAGCTGCGCGAAATCAGTGCGCGAGCCGACCACCGCCGGCCTGCTGACGCCACGGTCAAGCAGATATTCCGTGGCGAGACGCGCGCTTTGCACGTCGTCCGGTGTGACGTGGTCCGCCTTGTGATGCGTGAATCGCGCGCCCACGCAAACCAGCGGAAAATCCACAGACAGGTCTTCAGGGGTAAGGTCCTCCATTTCGGACAGCGACAGGATCATGCCGTCGGAAACGGTGGCGTTGAAGTTGCGCAGGAGCGAGGCGGCGCCGCGCGACGTGCCCTCGGCGTACGTGGTGACGTACACGGAGTAGCCGTAGATGCGCGCCGCGTCGATCACCCGGTTGGCGAGCTCCGCAAGATAAGGGGCAGTCAGGCATGGCACGGCGAGTGTGATGAAGCCGGTCCGGCCACGGTTGAGGTTGCGCGCGGACACGTTGACGCGGTAGCCGAGCCGATCCACGACTTTCTGCACTTTTTCGCGTGTGGCGTCGGTCATACGGCCGGTGTGGTTGATGACGTTCGACGCGGTTTTGAGGGACACTCCGGCCTCTTCGGCCACGTCACGCAAAGTGACGCGCTTCTTTTCTGATGGCGATTTGCCGGTTTGAGACGCGAAAGGTCTCGCTTCGCTCATGGTTCCCCCGATACGCTTCGAAATACTGCCCAGTATCCCTGCTACAGGGGCGATTCTAGCGCCTCACCACGAGAACCCCGTTGCGGCGCACGGTATACGAGCCGTTTTCCTCACCCCGTTCCGTCTGGAACAGGACGACCGGCTCGCCCTCGACGCCCTGCAATTCGACTTCCTTCTTGCCACGCGGCAGATAGAAATCGAACGCGGCGTCGGCAGACTTGCGCACGGTGTGCAGAACGTCGGTATTGGCTTGCGATTGCTGCGATTGTGCCGGTGCCGCAAGATATGTCCGAATCAGCTTCGTCAAATCGGCCACGTCCAGGTCACAACCGACGAAATACGCTTCGCCCGCGCCGTACGGATTGCGGGTGACCGCGGCCATGCCGTCGAGCTCCCATTCGTCGGCCTCCTCGCCTGCGTACATGGCGAGGACTTGCGTGCGATCGCCGGTAACGGTCACGTCGTTCTGCCACAGGCGGGTCGTGGCGCCGTTCAGCGCGGCTGCATCTTCCAGCGCAACCTCACCGCCGGCACCCAGCCGAATCGCCTCCGGCTCGCCTTCCACGCCACTGCCGAGGATGTTGAATTCCTCGCCGCGGATGCCCAGCATATCGCGCAGCAGGCCGTTGCCGGCACCCGGGTAGCCACCGAGCCACGTGTGGAAATTCTCGTCGATCAGGCCGGTCGCGTAACCGACCACCACCCTGCCGCCGGCCGCCGCGAAATCGGCCAATCGCCGCGTATCGACGGCGCTCAGCATCAGGACGGTCGGCAAAACGACGGTCTTGTAATCGCTCCAATCGTATTTCAGCGGCATAATGTCGGCGCGCGTGCCGGCATCGAGGAACGCGCGGTACCAGTCGCGCACGTCGTGCCAATGGTTGAGTTTCATGCTCGGCAGGGTTTGGGAACGGGTAGCCCATTCCGATTCGGCGCTGAACAGGATCGCCGTGTCAGAGCGTTCCAGCTCACTACCCTGCACACCCGCATCGGCCAATGTTTGCAACGTTTCGCCCAGCTCGCACACCTGACGGAATAGCTTCGTGTCTTCTCCCGCGTGCGGAACCATGGCGGAGTGGAAGGATTCGGCGCCAAATGCGGACGCGCGCCACTGGAAGAAGTTGATGGCGTCGGCGCCCATGGCCACATGGGCCAGGGAATCGCGCACGGTCTCGCCCTTGCGCTTGCGGGTGTTAAGCGGCTTCCACTGCACCGCCGAGGTGGAGTGTTCCATGACGTACCACGGCTTGCCGAGCGCGAGCGAATCCATGAGAGCGTCGGAGCAGGCCAGCTCGTCGAGGTGGGATTCTCCCTCGTGGAAGTAGTGGTCGTTGGATACGAAGTTCACTTCCTCGGCCCAGGCGGCGTAGTCCATGCAGCACTGGTCGGTGGAGACCATGAAGTTCGTGGTGAACGGCTTGTCGGGGCAGATTTCGGCGATCGCGTCGCGTTCGGCTTTGTAGAAGTCGAGGAGCATGTCGTTGCCGAACCGTTCGAAGTCGAGCTTCTGGCCGGGGTTGACCATCGAGTCGGCGCCCATGAACCGTGGGATGAGCACTTCGTCGAAGCCGTTCATCTCCTGGCCCCAGAAGGTGGTGCCCCACGCCTGGTTGAGCGCGCCGATGGTGCCGTACTTGCGGCGGCACCACGCGCGGAAGGCGTCGAGCGCGTTGTCGGAGTAGTCCTCGCGGTTGTTCCAACCGTATTCGTTGCCCATATGCCATGCGGTCACATACGGGTTAGTGCCGTACCGTTCGGCGAGCTTGCGGCACAGGGTCAGCGCATATTCCTTGAACACCGGACTGGTTGGGCTCCAGGATTGGCGCGAGCCGGCGTTGACGGGGTGGCCGAATTTGTCGCACGGCAGCACTTCGGGATGCTTTTCGTACAGCCACAGCGGCGCGGTGGCCGTGGCGGAGGCGAGGTCTGTTGCAATGCCGGCTTTGCCGAGCTTGTCGATGATGCGATCGAGCCAGCCGAAGTCCCAGCGATTTTCCTGCGGTTGGATGCGGTCCCAGCTGAAGATGGCGAGGGCAACCGTGTTGACACCGGCTTTTTTCATGAGGCAGACGTCGTCGTCCCACGTTTCTTCAGACCATTGGTCGGGATTGTAGTCGCCGCCGAATGCGATTCCACGGCCGTTTTCCGTCAGCAGTTTCGGCCACGCGAAAGGCTGGCGATTGGGGGTTGCGGTGAGTGTAGCGGCTGCGGTGGGTACGGCGGGTTTGCTGGTATGGATCTGCACGTCATTGCCTTTCCGAACGTATTTGGTACAACCGTGTACCATTTGATATTTTTAATCTTAGATACTTTTGCGATTCTGTCAAATCCAGACATACGCATGTATTTGCGATCGACTGCGACCGGCTGGCATTCGCTCGCGATTAGTTACGCTCATTTGCGATCGACTGGCGCTCGACTGGCAGAATCGCCCTCATTCGATATCGCTTTTCGCACACATCCGGACGAAAGTCAATTTTCCGCAAGACGTGAGCGAAAGAGGGTGGTGCAGGACGGGAGAACACCCCCATCCGCTCACGGAACGACGAAACGGGACGAAATCGCAGGACGTGAGCGAAAAGCCACGAATCTCATAAAAACAGAACCAGCAATACCCTCATCAAATGCAGAGGAAACAGTACCCCGCCACACAGGACCACGAGCCAGCATAGGATGCGCTAAATCACCAATGCGGCAGCCTCGACATAATCAGCCTTTCAAGCCGCGAAGAGAGCATTTCTACCAGGAAACCGGCGTATGCAACGCAACCGGATGACCCGATTTACGCGCACGAATCATGGCGACGTTCATGGCGAGCGCGGCACGATGCGGTTCATCCGACAAATCCAGTTGGGTGACCGCGACAATCGTCCATCCCATACTTTCCAGTTGACGGCGCTTCCAAACATCGCGACGCCACTGCATCTTATCCGTACGGTGGTGGTCGCCATCATATTCAATGCCGATCTTCAATTCCGGATCAGCGAGATCGAGCGTGACCGCAGCCCCATTCTCAAACGAAATTCCCGAAACCACGTATCCAACAGCGAAACCAGACAGACCATACGACAGTAAGCACAATCGCAATTCGGTCTCTTTGGGCGAATCACTGCCCGATTCCACCAGCAACAATGCCAATTGGCACTTGCGACGGCCACGAAAGGAATTTCCCTCGAGGAAAACGGCAAGTTTTTCCTTCGTCGTCCGTCCATGACGCATCTGCGATTCAGCCAATTCGACCAGCATATCAACGCTCAACGTTTCCGCCATTGAAGCCCATGTCGGCTCTGGAGCAAGCACGTCGATGCCGTCTTGCGTATGACAGATATGTTCTTCGGACAGCCCTTTCCATACATGCGCGACCACTCCCGGAATACCTTTTCGGCGGTTTCGCGCGGTCTGCACCACGACATGAACCACGGGAACACCATCTGCCGTCCGCGCCGAATCCATCGACGGATCTGGCACACCCCACATTGCGATCGCGGAGTTCCGCGTCAGCACGCCATACAACTCGTTACGATCTTTCAACGCGCGGCATACGTTCCACACCTCCTGCTGCCGTTGCGCGATCGACTGCGCCTCCAACGGCTTATAGTGCTGCTGGCCGTTCGGACCATTCACATCGTTGATACCATTCATGGTCCGAAGGTATTGCTTCCGCCGATTCGATGTCCAGCTGCACCGGGGTTGTGGTCGGAGAACGCAGAAAATACACATGTTCGGCGTGTCTTCGGCGTGTCAGGCGGGGATAACTTGCGATTATGGTAGATGCTTTGTGCCGGCACGGCACGCTGCGGCATGGAGTGTGTATAAATCAGTGGACAAGCGGGGATAGGATTTCTGTGCGATTCCCCGCATCTCTGCTTGTGTATTTCGATTGGACGTTCCGTTTATGAACGGGCGGAATGGGCCCGGAACGCAAGACGTGAGCAAAAGAGGGCGTAAGGCCGTACGGGACGATACCCCCATTCGCTCACGAACAGACGGAACGTGCGAAAATCGCAGGACGTGCGCAAAATCACGTCAAACGCAAAATCAAAATCGTTGGAAAATCAAGGAAACACAAACGAAAGGACCGGCGCGCCACACCCCTTTTCGCTCACGAACGGCCGAAACGCATGAAAATCGCAAGACATGAGCGAAAAAGGGAAGGAAACCATACGGAACGAATCCCCCTTTCGCTCACGAACGAACGAAACGGGCGAAAATCGCAAGACGTGCGCGACGAGCCGGAATCTAGAGACTCAGGAAGAGCTCGTGAATGCGGGTGTCGTCGGTGAGTTCGGGATGGAACGCCGTGGCGAGAATCTTGCCTTGGCGCAGACCGACCACATTGCCGCTCAACGAGGTCTCAACGGTCGCGGCCGACCCGACCTCGGCCACAAACGGTCCACGAATGAACACTAGCGGGAAATCCTTCAGCACGATGGAATCGGAGGAAATCTCAGTAGTCGAACCCGCGCCCGACGCGGAATCAGCGAACCCCGGCACACGTTCGCCCGGCTCAACCAAAACGGCGGAATCGCCAGTAGCAGAGCCGAAATCGGCGGTGGCGGCGAACGAGCCAAGCTGACGGCCGTACGCATTGCGTCGCACGACGGCGTCAAGCGCGCCAAAGTAAATGTTCGAATCATTATCCAGCTTGCGGGCTAGCAGAATCATGCCGGCGCAAGTGCCGAATACCGGCTTTCCGGCGGCGATGTGCGCTGCGATGGGTTCGAACAGGCCGGTCGATCGCAGCAGCTTGCCCTGCGTGGTGCTTTCGCCACCTGGCAGGATCACGCGATCGATCGAATCGTCGAAATCCTCGGCGGCACGCAACAGTTTCCACGGCGCGCCAAGACGATCCAGCATGGCCGCATGCTCGGCGAACGCGCCCTGCACCGCCAGAATGCCGGTCACGCCGTGCTTCGCGGATGCCGAGCCTGCGGCGACGTCGGCCGACTCTTCCTTTGAAATGTATTCAACTGCTACAACCAACGGATGCTCCTCATTCAGGTTGTTCAACAAATCGTTCGGTGAATCGCCGAACATCACAACAAAAAGCGGCAGGCACGTGCAGCACCGAAAATCACACGCACCCATCGAGTCCTTCAAAGTCAATCACACGACCGGCTTATGCAATCCTCGCGGAATTGCAAGCAATCAAGCAATCGACGAATCAACAGATCATTCGCCGCGGGCGGCCATGATGGTCTGGATTTCGTCCTCGTTGATGCCGACCATGGCCTCGCCGAGGTTCTCGGACAGGCGCGCGAGCAGGTCGGCGTCCTGCCAGTTGGCGGTGGCCTGCACGATGGCGGCGGCACGCTTGGCCGGGTCTCCGGACTTGAAGATGCCGGAACCGACGAACACACCTTCGGCACCCAGTTCCATCATGAGCGCGGCATCGGCCGGAGTGGCCACGCCACCGGCAGCGAAGTTGACGACCGGCAGACGACCGTTGTCGTGCACATACTTGGCGAGATCGTACGGCACGGCCAGCTGCTTGGCAGCCTCATACACCTCGTCGTCGCGCAGGGAGACGAGCTCGCGGATCTGCTTGTTCATGGTGCGCATGTGGCGCACGGCCTGGATGACGTCGCCGGTGCCCGGCTCGCCCTTGGTACGAATCATGGACGCGCCCTCGGCGATACGGCGCAGCGCCTCGCCCAGGTTCTTCGCGCCGCACACGAACGGCACGTCGAACTGGTTCTTGTCGATGTGGTACACGTCGTCGGCGGGACTCAGCACTTCGGATTCGTCGATGTAGTCGATTTCGATGGCCTGCAGAATGCGGGCTTCGGCAACATGGCCGATACGAACCTTTGCCATGACCGGAATGGACACGGCTTCCTGAATGCCCTTGATCATGGCCGGATCGCTCATGCGGGAAACGCCGCCGGCAGCACGAATATCGGCCGGAATACGCTCGAGAGCCATCACCGCGCATGCGCCCGCGTCCTGTGCGATCTTCGCCTGCTCCGGGGTGGTGACGTCCATGATCACGCCACCCTTGAGCATCTGCGCCAGATTCTTGTTCAGTTCGTTCCTGTTGTTGGCCATCGCCAGCCTTTCGTCGAAAATAATCGTTTGCTATCGATACTAACGATTTCCCATTTCGATTTCACGCGAACTGAATCTTATAACCTACCAAAAAGTCGGTTTTGCTAAATTTGCAACCTTATTTTCATGATTGTTTCATTGGCTTATGATTTCGATTCCGTCGACATTTCGTCGGTTTCGTCCGTTTTTCTTGCTTTACCTGCGACCATGGCTTTCGATTCGTCCGCTTCCGTACGCCGTCGCGCGCGCTATAGGAAACACGAATGACATGCGATTTTCATACGACCACATTGCGGACGTGCGGCGCGTCCGTATGCGGCCGCATGGGCATGGGCACCTCACCAGGCCCCGCATTACGCCGATTCACACGCTAGTTCGCACGCATCGGCTCGCCGCATCAGTTCGCAATCCGCACGCGCCAGCTCACATGCGCACGATGCGGTCCGCGATGCGCATGGTGGAATCGCGGTGCGAGACGAGCAGCACCGCGCTCCCCTGCTGCGCCAACGCGTCAATCGATTGCAGAATCACGGATTCGTTGTAAGCGTCGAGGCGACTCGTCGGCTCGTCGAACAACACCAGCGACGCGTTGCGCAGGAAGACGCGAGCCAGGCCGATGCGTTGCCGTTCACCTTCTGAAAGCCGCCCGCCCAACTCGCCGACGGGGGTATCAAGGCCCTGCGGGAGCGAGTCGACCAGTTCAAGCGCGGAAGCCTTGGCGAGCGCGGCGCGCAGCACGTCATCACTGACAGAAAGGGGCGTCCGGGTGGAAAGCACGGAATCAGCGGCATTCCACGAAACGGGAGGAGCGGTCGGGGTAAGGAGCGCTCTGCCGGAAGTCGCGGAATCGTCCGGATCGCCAGCATTACCAGCCCTATCCGCATCGCCCCTGTCGCAGGCCATGAGCAGGTTTTCACGGATAGTGCCGTCGAACAGGTAGGTTTCCTGCCCCATCATCGTTTGCACGCGACGGCGATGATGCGCGTCAATCTGCGGCAGCGGCACCTCGGACAGTGCGACCAAGCCGGATTGCGGGTCCCAGTAACGCATAAGCAGTTTCAGCAGCGTCGATTTGCCGCGGCCGGACGGGCCTTGGACGCCGAGGATGCCGTGTTGCGGAACGTCGAACGAGACGTGGCTGAGGATTGACTCGGCGGACGACTCGGGGGTATCCGCATCGCTTCCGGAAGTTGGAACCTCGCTCGAATTGCCGTAGCCGAACGTGACGTCGTGCATGGACATGCCATGGTAGCGCGGCAGGAAATCGCCCCGCTCCTCCACTGCGGGGGTTTCGTCCATCAGCGCGAACAGGCGGCGGGCGGCGGCAAACGTTTGCGTGAGATTGGCCGGCAGCGCGCTCAACGCGAGCGTCGGACCGAACGAGCTGGCCAGCAGCACGAAAGCGGCGGTCAGGCGGGCGGCGGGCGCGGAAATGACGGTTTGAATGGTTGCGGCGGCGGTGGAAGCGATCGGCATCGTCGTACCGGACGTGACCATCGCCAGCAATGCCGCGATGGCAGTGAACAGTACGACCAGCACCGCGCCGAAGCCTGCGAAATCGCCATTCTTGGCACTCAGCCGGGCGCGGCGGCTCCAGAGCGAGCGCGTGCGTGACGCGATGCCGGCAAGCCGCGCATGGCCTTGGTCGAATCGGATGATTTCGTCGAGACCGCGCATATCGTCGAGCATTTCGTCATCAAGTTGGGCGGATTCACGGCGAATATCCCCACCGAGACCGCCTACCGCCGTGGCGAAGAGTTTCGGCAGCACGATGCCGACGGTCAGGTGCGCGATGACCAGCGTGACAGCGATCGCAGGGCTCAACGTAAGCAATGCGACCGTGTAAAGCACGGTGGTCGCGATGGCGATGACAACCGGCGAAATGGTGTGCGCGAAGAAGATTTCCAGCAGTTCGACGTCGGTGGTGACCAGCGCGATCAGGTCGCCTTTGCCTTTGCCGGACAGTTTGGCGGGCGCGAGGCGACGCAGCGCGGCAAACGTTTTCGACCGGAACAGCGCGAGCAGGCGGAAGGCGACATTGTGGTTCATGTACTGTTCGGCGTAGCGCATGCCGCCGCGGATCAGTGCGCAGATAATCATGGCTGCGATTGCCGCAGGAAGGCTGAGATTCCAGACTTTTGCGCCAGCTGCGGCAAACAGCGCGGCGACGCCGAAAACCGGCAGGAACGTGGCGGCGAGGTGGCCGAGGATGCCGCACGCGCAGGCGATGGCCATGGGTTTGCGCAGTGGGCCGACTTCGCGCAGCAAGCGGGCGACGACTTGGGTTGTTGGCATGTCCGATTTGGCGCCACTGGCGTTCGATTCGGCGGAACCAGACATCCGAGACACGGCAAACGCACCAGACGCATGAGTCATACGCGATACGCGTGGCGCGACGCGACCAGACAATCCCACCCGTTCCACGCTTTCCTGCGCCCGGAACAGCTTGGCATACGTGCCGTCCGCGGCCATGAGATCGTCATGCGCGCCCTGCTCGACGACAACACCCCCATCAAACACTACGACATGGTCCGCGTCGGCCGCGTTCGCCATGCGGTGCGTGACCATCAGCACGGTTGCGCCGGCGTCGGCGAGCGCGCGAATCGTTTGCAAAATCAACGTTTCGCTGTCCGCGTCGACGCTGCTGGTCGCCTCGTCGAAAATATAGACGGCCGACCTGCGCAACAGTACACGGGCGATCGCAATGCGCTGTTTCTGCCCGCCGGACAGATTCGCGCCATCCTGCGTAATCGGCATATCGAGTCCTCGCGATTGCGCGCGCACGAAATCGTCGATATGCGCGGCTTCCAGCGTCTGCCACAGCTCGTTGTCGGTGGCGTCGGCGCGGACCATGAGCAGGTTGTCGCGCAGGGTGCCGGCGAACAGGTGGCTGTGCGCGGAGACGATGGAGATTTCGCGGGTGAGCGATGCTGCGGTGAGGTCGCGGATTTGGTGCGATTTCAGGGTTTCACTGTCATCCGGCGCCGCACTGCTTAACATAGCGCCCAGCACTTCGTCCTGCATTCCGGATGGCATTTCGGACAGCAGCACATCGCCTTCATATCCGACAAGCGTGCCGGCAAGCAGCTGGACGGCTGTGGATTTCCCGGAACCGGATGGCCCGACGATCGCAGTGACTTCGCCGGGCAGCGCACGGAGGGCCACGTTGCGCAAGGCGTAGCGCGTTTCGCGCGCGTCACCCGCGCCGCCGCCCTCATCAACGCTGTCCACATCCGCATTCCGCATATCGGAATGCGATGTGGACGATATACGACGGGGACTCGCAACACCGGCACCCGCAGACCCGGCAGCGTCAGGCCCCGCACCAGCAGCACCCCCAGCATCCACATCCGCGTCCGCATACCGGTACGAAACACCACGAAACTCCACGCCGACACCACGCCCGGAAGCCCCGAATTCCGGCAGTTCCTTGTTGCCATGCTCCGGTTCGGGCGCGTCGAGCAGCGCGAAAATACGTTTCGTGGACGTCATGCCGTTCATCGCAACGTGGAAATACGAGCCGAGCTGTCGCAGCGGAATGAAGAAATCGGCGGCTAGCAGAATCGTCAGCAATACCGCGGCGATCGGCGTCAAACCAAGCGGCAGCACGCCGGACAGCGCGAAAACGCCAGACGGCGAGAGCGAGCCGGATACAAATCGCCATATCGCAACGCCGATGCCGGCGGCCGCGCCACCGTACGCCACGGCATCCATCGCCGTGAGCGAACGCAGTTGGATCTGCAGCACGTTCATGGTCATCACGCGGAACTGTTCGGCCTTCTCGTCCATGACTCGTGCGGCGCGCTCGTCCGCGTCGAAGGTTTTCAGCGTCTCAAGTCCCTGCAGATTGTCGAGGAACGCGGCGCCCATATCCGTGTATTTGCCCCAGTATTTCTTGAATACGCGGGCAGCACGCATCGCCACCATGCCGACGATGAGCACGATGAGCGGCGCGCAGGCGAGCAGCGTCGCGGCGGTGGGCAGGTCGATCGGCGCAAGCACGGCGAACAGCGTGATGGGGGCGAGCACGGCGTAGCACAGTTGCGGCAGGAACAGTTCGAAGAAGCTTTGGATTTGTTCGATGCCTTCGCCCGCGGACTGCACCACGCCGGCGGTGCGCACGCGCTGCGCGTAGGACGGGCCGAGCGCGAGCATCTTATTGAACAGTTTCTCACGCAGCGCAAGTTTGACGCGTTCGGCGGCCTCGCTACCGAAACGTGCGGCGGCGCGAATGGTGACGAATCGCACGACCGCGGCAATAAGAATAATGGCGATGCAGGGCGCGGTGGCGGACGGTACGGGCGCGAACAGCGGTTGCAGCATACGCACCACGGCCACGACGAAGGCGATGTTGGCCACGAGGCCCAGCCATTGGCAGGCGACTTTCGCCGCGATCAATCGACCGACGCCGTCAGCCAAGGAAAACAGCCTCTTGTCGAACATCATGCCCCTTTTCCAATCGTTTGCAATACCGCCATCCGCTCCAAGCGTATCGGGCATACCGACGAAAGGCAATGACGGAACGGCAATCGCAGAAAATCGTCGGAAAAATCTAGAAAATCA
>ENA-UPWS01001214-UPWS01001214.1-human-gut-metagenome-genome-assembly--contig:-NODE-1214-length-15538-cov-5.318543_pt1 | contig 15538 bp, 8 predicted proteins | sample MGYA00250054_ERZ773384 | MGnify/ENA primary metagenome ERZ773384 (study PRJEB29103, sample SAMN06111979) | human gut metagenome | biome: human gut; feature: ankylosing spondylitis patient; material... | reverse complement strand
AGCCTCCTCCGTAAAAGTAATTATGATTTACGGCTTTTGATAGATGGTATCGAGGCGCCTGCTGCTTCATTCACTGAATATCGAGTAAACACCAATAATCCGATTCCGTTGATTTATCAGAGTGGATATTTGACGATAAAGGATTATGATCGGGAATTTCGTAATTATTTATTGGAATTTCCGAACGAAGAAGTAAAATATGGTTTTATTAATTTCTTAGTCCCTTACTATACCTCCATTTCCAAGGAAGAGCAGAGTTTTTATATTGGTAAATTTGTACAAGAATTACGGACAAAGGATATAGATGCTTTCCTTTCCCGTCTCCAAGCTTTCTTCGCTGATTTCCCGTATGAGTTGAATGATAAGACCGAACGTCATTATCAAGTGGTTTTCTATTTGGTCTTTAAGTTGATGGGGCAATTTACTGAGGCGGAGGTGCGAAGTGCCAGAGGACGTGCGGATGCGGTGGTTAAAACACCAAAATACATTTACGTCTTTGAGTTCAAGTTGAACGGAACCGCCGAGGAAGCCATATGGCAAATCGATGAGAAAGGTTATTTGGTTCCCTATCAGGCGGATGGGCGTAAGTTGATAAAGGTTGGCGTGGAATTTAGCGCTATAGAACGTAATATTAGTCGTTGGCTGTATTTTTGATGCCTCTTCGTGAAGGTGTTCTCAAATAAAATACTATTTTTGCGCATTATAAAGAATATTCCGCAAATAATGGATATACAGAGGCATAGTAGCGTATTGGGCGATACGGTGGAGAAGCTATCGGATGAGGCATCGTATAAACAATTGTTCCATGCGTACAGGGATGAGGAGGCGCTGCCCTCGGGCGAGGTGCTGAAAGAGATCATCGATCTATGCCGTGCGATCCTGTTCCCCGGTTATTATGGGAATGCCCGTATCAGTAAACAGACGATCCGTTTTCATACGGGCGTAAATGTTGAGACTCTTCATTCTTTATTATCCAAGCAGGTTTATGCGGGACTTTGTTTCGCGGATACATCTTGCGTGACTTGCCCGGAAGAAAAGATCTCCGCTGAGGCAGAGGCTATTTCGGAGGCTTTCATCTCTACGCTTCCGGAGATTCGCGGTCTGCTGGCTACGGATGTGGAGGCGACTTTCAATGGCGATCCCGCCGCTCAAAATCTAGGTGAGGTCATATTTTGTTATCCCGGTTTCCGGGCGATCGGTAATTACCGGATCGCCCATCAATTGTATAAGCTCGGGGTTCCTTATATTCCTCGTATGATTACGGAGATGGCACATTCCGAGACCGGTATCGATATCCATCCGGGCGCGAAGATCGGTCATCATTTCTCGATAGACCACGGGACGGGTACGGTGATCGGCGAGACGAGCGTGATCGGCAATTACGTCCGAATCTTTCAGGGCGTCAGCTTGGCGGGAGAGAAACTTCCCCCCGATGAGAACGGTAACGCTATCCGTGGCGTAGCCCGTCATCCTATCTTGGAAGATCATGTGACAGTATATTCTAATTCCACCTTAATCGGTAAAATCCGGATTGGCAGAGGGGCTACGATATGTGGTAACGTCTGGATAGCGGAGGATGTACCGGCAGGGAGTACGGTTACACAATTGAAAATTGAGAATTGAAAATTATCAAGAGGGTAGCTGGAAGGAGATCGAAGCATGTCAGAGAGCGAAATGAGAATAATTAATAATAAACAACGTAATACGCAATTGGGAATAATTTTCAATTCTCAATTCTCAATTTTCAATTAAAATGAGCGAGACATTTGAAATGGTGGCCAAAACCCTATACGGGTTGGAAGAGATCTTGGCCGAGGAGTTATTAGCTTTAGGTGCCAACGACTTGCAGATCGGTCGTCGTATGGTTTCCTTTACGGGTGATAAGGAATTGCTTTATAAAGCGAATTTCCACTGCCGTACTGCCCTGCGCATTCTGAAACCGATTTATCATTTCAAGGCCAAAGATGCTGATACCGTTTATAAAGAGGTGAAAAAGGTAGAGTGGGAGAAGTATTTGTCGCTGGACAAGACGTTCGCGATCGACTCGGTGATCTATTCCGAGGATTTCAATCACTCGAAGTTTGTCGCTTACCGTACGAAAGACGCTATCGTGGATTATTTCATCGAGAAGTTCAAGAAGCGTCCGTCCGTTCGTGTCAATAACCCGGACTTATATATCAATATCCATATTTCGCATAACGATTGTACCTTATCTATCGATAGCTCCGGCGAGTCTTTGCACAAGCGTGGTTATCGGGTGGATCAAACGGAAGCTCCGTTGAATGAGGTGTTGGCTGCCGGCATGATCCTAAAAACCGGTTGGAAAGGAGAATCTAATTTCGTAGATCCGATGTGTGGTTCCGGTACATTGTTGATCGAGGCTGCCATGATCGCCTTGAATATCGCTCCGGGTATTCATCGGAAAGAGTTCGCTTTCCAGAAATGGGTGGACTATGATGAGGAATTGTTCGATCGTATTTATAATGATGAGAGCGGGGAGCGTGAGTTCGCTTTCCATTGCTATGGCTCCGATATTTCCCAAGCCGCTATCGATATCGCCTTGGAGAATATCCGTAGCGCTGGCTTGATGAAATATATCGATCTGAAGGTGAAACCGTTCCAACAATATACAGAGGCTCCGAAGCCAGGTATATTGGTGACGAACCCACCTTATGGAGAGCGTATATCATCTCGTGATCTATTGGGATTGTATAATATGATCGGCGAGCGTTTGAAACATGTGTTCATGGGATATAAGGCTTGGATTTTGAGCTATAAAGATGAATGTTTCGATAAGATCGGCTTGCGCCCGAGCGAGAAGATCAAATTGATGAACGGTTCCTTGGAGTGCGAATACCGTTGCTATGAGTTATTTGAGGGAACCAATAAGGACTTCAAAAAGGCATTGAATGAGGATGGAGAGGAGCGTCCGCACAGATCGGAAGGCTCTTTCGAGCGTAGAGGCAATGATCGTCCAAACTTCCGTACGGGCCGTGTGGATCGTCCGGAACGTCGTTTCGCCGCTGCTCATAGCGAGGATGATGAGGAGCGTTTCGCTTCCATTCCGGGGAAACGTATCTTTGGAGAGGATCGGGGAGAGGATCGTCCGGTCCGCAAGAAATTCGTGGATGCCCCGGTTCGTAAGCCGATCAAGCCAAAAGGAGAACGTCCTGTGAAAATGCGTTATCGGGATGAGGATGACCGTAAGAAAGGGTTTGGCGATCATAAGCGGGATGGAAAGCGCCCGTTTAGCAAACCTATAAAGCCTATAAAACGGAGAGGGTATGATGATTATGAGGATTAAATCATCTTTATTCATAAGCCTATGTCTGATTTTATTAACGATGTCGATTACCGCCCAAGATAAGCAACTCTCCTTGCACGACTTGATTCCGGGAGGAAAAACGTATAGCCGCTTCGTACCTCGTGACTTGAAACAGTTACGATGGTGTGGGGACGAGTACTTATATGTTAAGGGAGATAGCGTGTTAGGAGCTAAGCCGGGGAAAAAAGAAGAGGTCCTTTTTTCGTTGGAAAGACTGAATGGGGCCTTGATGGTGGCAAACCTACAGACGGTTGGTTCCTTGCCTAGCTTTTCGGTACCTTATGAAAGTGGTTCGGTCTTGGCTTTTACTAGCAAACAGCACCGGATTCATTATGACTATAAGAAGAATAAGGTAGTCGCTGATTATGCTTTGAAGAATAACTGGGCGAATTATGACTTTTGCCCGGCTACGAATAACTTAGCTTTTACGGAGGGAAACAATGTGCATATTTTATCCCCGGATGGACGAAATACGATTGTTACACGTGAAACACAGGATGGAATCGTATGCGGACAGGCTGTCCATCAACGGGAGTTCGGGATTACGAAAGGTATGTTTTGGTCTCCTAAAGGCTCGGCTCTAGCGTTTTATCGTATGGATGAGCGTATGGTGACCGCTTACCCGCTGGTGAATATCGATACTCGTTGCGCTACGCCGGTTCCTCATAAATATCCGATGGCTGGAATGAAGAGCCATGAGGTTACGGTGGGTGTCTATCAGGTAGCTACCGGGCAGACGGTTTGGTTGGAGACAGGCTTGCCGAAAGAGAAATATTTAACAAATATCGCTTGGAGTCCGGATGAGAAGAGTATTTATATCGCTGAGTTGAATCGTGAGCAGAACGAGATGCATTTGGTGCGGTACTCTGCCTTGACGGGAAAGAAAGAGGCTGATCTGTTTACCGAGACGGATCGTTGTTATGTGGAGCCGCAGCATCCTGTGCTCTTCTTGCCGAACGATCCGGATAAGTTTATCTGGCAGAGTGAGGCGGATGGCTATAACCATCTATATCTGTATGATACGACTGGAAAGGAATTAAGGAAGCTAACCGGTGGGGAATGGGTGGTTACCAAGGTGCTAGGCTTTAGCAAAGACGGAAATAAGGTGATTTTCGAGGGAACGGCACCTCATCCCGTATCTCCGAATATGCAAGGAACGGGGATGCAACGTTATATTTGGGAGACGGATTTGAGAACGGGTGATATCATGAATTGCTTGAGTTGGAAAGTGGGCGTGCACCGTTGGTTGCTGAGTCCCTCCGGCGAATATGCGATTGATTATGTAAGTTCTCCTTCTACCCCGAGGGATATCGATTTAGTCTGTATAAAGGACGCTAAGGTGATTTCTACCTTACTTTCCGCTCCGGATCCCTTTAAATTGTATCGGATGCCCCGGATCAAGGTTGGACATATCCTTGCTGCCGATGGTAAGACTCGCTTGAATTACCGGTTGACTTTACCGCCGGATTTGGATGAGACGAAGAAGTATCCTACGATTGTCTATGTATATGGAGGCCCTAAAGTACAGCTTGTTACGGGCGACTGGCAAAACGGGGCTCGTGGTTGGGACCTCTATATGGCACAGAGAGGTTATGTGATGTTTACCGTGGATAGCCGCGGCTCGGCAAATCGTGGACATGCTTTTGAGAGCGTGATTCATCGTAATTTGGGTATCAATGAGATGGCGGACCAAGTGAAGGGTGTCGAGTTCCTGAAATCCTTGCCTTATGTGGATGCCGACCGTATCGGGGTACATGGCTGGAGTTATGGCGGTTTTATGACAACGAACTTGATGCTGACTTATCCGGAGATCTTTAAGGTGGGCGTGGCCGGAGGGCCGGTTATCGACTGGAGCAATTACGAGATTATGTATGGCGAGCGTTATATGGATCGCCCGCAGGATAATCCGGAAGGTTATAAGAACGCGAACCTGAAACTGAAGGCCGGTAATCTGAAAGGCCATCTGTTGATGATACATGGGGATATCGATCCGGTGGTAGTGTGGCAACACAGCCTTGGTTTCTTAAAGGCTTGCGTAGAGGCTGATACGTATCCGGATTACTTTGTGTATCCTCGCCATGAGCATAATGTGACCGGTAAGGACCGTCCGCATTTGCATGAGAAGATTACGAGGTATTTCGATGACTACCTTGGGAATTGAAAATGGAGAATGGAGAATTGAGAATTGAAAATTAGAAGAGATATGAATATATTGTTATTAGGCTCTGGTGGGCGTGAGCATGCGATCGCTTGGAAGATCGCTCAAAGCCCGAAAGTTGATAAGTTATTTATCGCTCCCGGTAATGCGGGAACAGCGTTGGTAGGAACCAACGTGGATATTAAAGCGGATGATTTTGCCGCTATCAAGGATTTTGCGTTGGCGAACCAAGTGAATATGGTCGTGGTAGGTCCCGAGGATCCATTGGTGAAGGGTGTTTATGATTATTTCAAGAAGGATGAGGCATTAAGCTCCATCCCCGTGATCGGCCCGAGTGGGGAAGGTGCCCAATTGGAAGGTAGCAAGGATTTCGCCAAGGCGTTTATGATGCGTCATCATATCCCGACCGCTCGTTATAAGAGTATTTCCACTGAAAACCTAGAGGAAGGCTATGCGTTCTTGGAATCTCTTTCCGCTCCTTATGTATTGAAAGCGGATGGATTGGCTGCCGGTAAAGGGGTACTGATTATCGATAACTTGGAGGAAGCCAAGAAAGAGTTGGGAGATATGCTGGGCGGAATGTTTGGCGACGCGAGCAAGACGGTCGTGATCGAGGAGTTCTTGGATGGTATCGAATGCTCCGTATTCGTCTTGACGGATGGCAACGATTACAAGGTGCTTCCGGTAGCAAAAGATTATAAGCGTATCGGTGAGGGTAATACGGGTTTAAACACAGGTGGAATGGGAGCTGTTTCCCCGGTTCCTTTTGCGGATGAGGTATTTATGGCGAAGGTGGACGAGCGTATTATCCGTCCTACCGTAGAGGGATTGAAAGCGGAGCATATCGATTATAAAGGTTTCATCTTCTTGGGTCTGATCAATGTGAAGAATGAGCCGATGGTGATAGAATACAATTGTCGTATGGGCGATCCGGAGACAGAGGTAGTCATGCTTCGTATCCAAAGCGATTTGGTTGATTTGCTGGAAGGGGTAGCGGAAGGCGATTTAGCGGCTCGTACATTGGTACAGGACCCTCGCGCGGCGGTTACGGTTATGTTGGTAAGCGGCGGTTATCCGGAGGCTTACGAGAAAAATAAGGTAATCACGGGATTGGATGGCGTATCCTCGAACAATATAGTGTTCCATGCCGGAACGAAGCTGGTAGACGGCCAGATCCTGACGAATGGCGGTCGTGTGATTGCGGTCAGTTCGTATGGGGCTACTAAGGAAGAGGCTTTGGCCCAATCTTTCGCCGGAGCTAAGCAGATCGATTTCGATAAGAAGTATTTCCGTCGGGATATCGGGTTTGATCTGTAAATGACAATTAGAGAGAATATACGTATGAAAAAACGAAAACTATTGCTTTTAGGGGTTGTTTGTGCGGCTCTCTATGCATGTTCGACTGATCAGACGAACGAATCGGGGAAGCGTGTCTCCGCATTGGATGATGCCGCTTGGAACCATTCCGAATGGATATCCGTGGCAAATGCTCCTGTTATAACGGGTGAGATCAACGGATCGAATGAGCGTGCGGCCGATGGTGCCGCTTGGTTCGTGAGTGTCGTAAGGAATGAAAAAGAGATAACCTCGGCACGCTGGATGACCACGGGCTTGGGTGTGTACGAGTTATACGTGAATGGGAAGTTGATCGGAGAAGAGATTCTCAAACCGGGTTTTACGCATCCCTACAAGACGAAGCGTTCGTTTACGTATGAGGTAAGCAATGCCCTGTCGAAACAAGCGGGAGCGGAGAATGTTTTCGCTGTGCAGGTGACACCGGGATGGTGGGCCGATAAGATCATCACATACAGCGGCCAGCAAGGAATGGTGGGTACCAAGGTCGCTTTCCGTGGAGTGCTTGAGCTTACCTATGCGGATGGTAGCAAGGCGTACTTAGGTTCCAATACGAGCGATTGGAAAGCCGGGATCGCCGGACCGGTCAAACATGCCGCTATCTTTGATGGTGAGGAATATGATGCCCGTGAGTTACCGGGATACGATACGCTCGATAAGCTTTCGACACCGGAAAAGAATACGGAATTTGAGGGAGAGATACTTCCTTCAAATGGAGGTGAGGTCTATTTTCGTGAAGATTTGGCGCTTTCTCCTCAAAAGGCCTATCTATGGAAAGGGGTCACCGGAGAGAGTGAAGATGCTTATGGAAAGGTTGTTATAACGAAAGAATATGCGGCTGGCGAGGAAATGGTGGTTCATCCGGGCGAGACACTTGTCGTGGACTTTGGCCAGAATTGCGCGGCGGTTCCTGCTTTCGAGTTCATGGCAAAGGAGGGTACCCAACTAAATTGTCGTCCTTCTGAGATATTGAACGATGGAAATGGTGCGAAGAGCCGAGGAATGGATGGGCCTGAAGGTAGTTGCCATCGCTTGAATCTACGCACTCCGGATACCGGGATGTTACTCGACTATACCTTTGCGGATCATAAGGACTATACGACCTATCGCCCTCTTCGCACGTTCTATGGTTATCGCTTCGTATCGATCACGGCCGATCAGGAGGTACGTATCCGGTCGATCCAGTCGATTCCTGTCTCCTCGATTACCCAACAGATGGAGACCGGATCAATAACGACCGGCAACAAACTAGTCAATCAGTTGATTTCAAATACCCTATGGGGACAACGTTCCAACTACCTTTCGGTTCCTACCGACTGTCCGCAGCGCAACGAACGGCTGGGATGGACCGCCGACACGCAGGTATTTGCTGAGACTGGTACTTTCTTTGCCAATACCGCTGATTTCTTCCATAAATGGATGCGTGATATGCGTGACACACAATCACCAACCGGTGCGTATCCCGGTGTCGCTCCATTGGCTCAATACGGTGCGTCTCCTACTGATATGAACCGCTTGGGCTGGTCGGACGCGGGAGTTATCGTGCCTTGGGTTGTCTGGAAACAATTTGGTGACACTCAGATTATCGATGAGAATTGGGCGGCGATGGAGAAATATCTCAATCATATCAACGAGACCAAGTATGACCATCATGCCCTCAGCGCGGAGAATGGCAATTACCAGTGGGCCGACTGGCTCAGTTACGAGCCGCTTGAGAGTTGCAGCGGCAGACATACAGCGAAGGATGGATCCGGAACGCTTCCGGAAGCCTATGATTATTGGAATTATCTAAGTGCGAATTACTGGCTTATAGATGCCGGAATGATGAGCGATATGGCTCGTGCGACGGGACGGGATGCCGAGAAATACGAAGCGATGGCTGCTCTAGCGAAACAGTATATATTGGATAAATTCCTGAATGTTGACGGAGAATTTAAGACGGCGATATTCAATACCATGCAGACGCCTGCCCTATTCGCCTTGAAGAACAAGCTGGTCGAAGGGGTAGCCAAGGAGAACATGATGAAACGACTGCGTGACAACTTCGCCGAGCATGGCAATTGCCTTCAGACAGGTTTCTTGGGTACTTCTATCCTGATGCCTACGCTTACGGAGAATGGAATGAGCGATATCGCTTACGAGCTTCTTTTCCAGCGCAAGAATCCGAGTTGGCTGTATTCGGTAGATAATGGGGCGACAACGATTTGGGAGCGTTGGAATAGCTATATGCTTGATAAAGGCATGGGACCGCAAGGCATGAACAGCTTTAATCACTATGCCTATGGATGTGTATGTGAATGGATGTGGGAGACCATGGCTGGTATCTCTGCGGATACGTCGGAGCCAGGATTCAAGCGCATTATCATGAAGCCGATTCCCGATAAGCGTCTGGAGTTCGTAAACGCGGAGTACAATTCGGCGGCAGGGATTATCAAGAGCTCTTGGAAGTATGAGGGAGACCAGTGGATTTGGGATTTCACCATTCCCGAAGGAGCGGTCGCTCTCGTGACACTTCCGGGCGAAAGCCAAGCTCACGAGTATCGTGCGGGTTCGTATCAGATCGTTAAATAAGTAGCTTATACTTACCCAAGTTTACATTGAAGTTTGTAAGCTTGGGTAAGATTATTGATAGTATTATTTTAATTTACTCAGATCAAAATCAATAATAATCGGACGATGATCGGATGGCCACCAGAAATTAGATAGCTCTTTCGGGTCACGTACAGGCTTCGTGTACTCATCTGTAATTACGTCTGCATACTGGATTATGTCAAACAAAGGCTGTGTACAATATACGTAATCAATGCGGGCTTCTTTACCGGTTGTTGTCTTAAATTCATTTGGATACTTCTTAGCGATGACATCTACATAAGGTGTTTCTTGAGCGATATAGTCTTGCGTCAAAAACTTAGGACTATCTTCCGGATATCGATAGATGGCGTTGTCTGTGCGATTGCGGCTGTTGAAGTCACCCATCATCATCCAATATTCGTTGGTAGCATTCGTGCTAGTACCAATGGTGTGCTTACAAATATACTCTATTTCCATGCGACGGTATTTATCACCACCGTTTTCAGCTTTACTTGCTTCTTGGTCTTCAGTGCGAAAAGCCCATTGTTGTGGCCATGTGTGTAGTGTTACTATATTTAAAACCTTTTCGTCTACAATGATCTTTGCCCAACCGGCACCGTGGGTTACTACTTGGTTTGGCTCCTCACCTATTATTTTTTTTATATTTTCGATCGGATACTTAGAGGTGATGACCTGCGGGTAATTATCCCGATGTCCGCCTATGTACCAGTAAGGGTGTCCGTACCGTTTGGCTAATACTCCCCAATTATCTACCAGAAAACGTTCTTGGGAATCCAAAGGATCCGCGGTACCATTTTTATAGATGCTTTGAGCCTCACACCATACGCAAATATCAGGATCTTGTTGTTTTACCCAAGTCGTGAATTTCTCGTAATTATCATCTTGTCCACACCACATACCGTTTTGTATATTCCAGTAGAGTAGACGTAATGGTTTCTGTTCTTTTTTTTGTCCGCAAGAGATTAAGAGAGTGGAGATGCAGACTGCGGATAATGTCTTTAAAAATTTGTTTCTGTTCATAATATATCTGATTTGTTTTGTCCCGGGCGTAAGTAACCCGGGACTGGTTTGTTACAAATTTATCTTTTTCTTTTTTAATTGGAGCTGGTATAACCCGGATTCTGATCTTTAACTTGATCCATTGCTTTGTTATAATTGAATTCGCTGTCTGGTATTTTCCATAAATAATGACGTTCTTGAATCTGTGTATATTCACCGGTCTCCACATTAAAGTACTTACCTACCAGTTCTTGAGCACGACCTTGACGGACTATGAAGTCCCAGTGCTTTGCCTCATTGAAGTGTTCATAAGTCTCTTCTTTTAATAGTAAATCCATATAAGCGGTCATACTGGCGTAATCACTCAACTTATAGTCCAGTTCAGCATTAGGTACTTTAGGATCTTTGCCATAGGCACGTCGGCGCAATTGGTTTAACATTTCAATGGATTCCATAGTTGGGGTATTGGCAACACGGGCACAAGCCTCACTGTAGATCAGCATAGCATCTGTATAGCGGATCAAAGGAATAGATACATTTGCGCCATTACCTTGTGCGTTCGGATCCGTATATTTTGTGAGTAGACAAGTATATTCACCGTAAGCGTCTTTGCCGAATACATAAAAACCTATGTTCATACCGTAACGTAGGTCATTCGTGTCCCAGCTCTTGATGATATGGTTACGCAGGTCTGTATAGTGCGTGTAATAGCCGTTACCATTTAACATGGTTTTACCGGGAACGAACTCATACTTTGGATGTGAGGTATAGGATAGGTAGTCCCATGTCTTACCATCAATACGTGAAGTCTTGATGTAGAATATCTCCTCTGTAGAGGTGGTCAAGTCTGCGCCAAATACCTTGTCAAAGTCACGTGGTTCCGCAACTTGTACTAATTGGTATGTACCACTGTTCACCACTTCTCCACTTAGCTTTTTTGCCTCGATGTAATCTCCTGTATGCATATATACATCTGCTAGGCAGACCCGTACGGTATTTTTATCTGGAGTAGCCAAATAACGTTTTTTGTCAGGACAATTATCTAAAGCATATTTTAAATCTTCGATTATGAAGTTGTATACTTCTTCTTTGCTACTCTTGGGAATATTCCACTCTGTGATATTTTTATCTGTTTTCAAAGGTACACCACCCCAGTATTTCACGAGATTAAAGTAGTTGAAGCCTCGTAAAAAGCGTAACTCTCCCAGATAGGCCAACTTTTCCTCTTCGGTCATCTTTGTAGCGTTAGGTATCCGCTCGATAGCGGTGTTACAGAACATAATAGCCTTATAGAGGCTCTGCCAGTTTGAATCACTCCGGTTCATATGTGTTGCGTTCACAAAGCCATTGTATTGTTTGTATGTTTGATAAACTCCTTTTGGATAACAATATTCTGTATTGATCTCTAATGTGGCGAAGAAGTTTGAATTATAGGCTGACCGCATTGCGTCTAACGGTGCTAATACCGCAGCATTTGCTTCTTCTACAGTATTATAAAATGTCTCGCTTGAGATCGAATAAGTATAATCGGTCTCATTTAAGGCGTTGTCACAAGCTGTTAGTAGAGTAACTCCGGCCATTGCGCTTATTATTATTAGATGTCTCATTGTTTTCGCTTATTTTAAAATTTAACACTCACACCCATGGAAAGGGTTTTACTGTTTGGATAAGTCAAATGGTCTATACCTGCATTCACGTCGCTGCCTTTTGAGCTAACTTCAGGATCTACACCTTTATACTTCGTTAATGTCAACCAGTTCTGTGCGCTAACGAAGATACGAATACCGTTTAGCCAATTTTTGGTAGCCCACTTGTCACATGGCAGATTGTAAGCTAAACTGATGTTTTTTAGACGCAGATAGGAACCATTCTCGATAAAGCGGTCAGAGTATTTCAGTGAACCAACGGCATTGATCTTGGGATAGGCAGCATGACTGTTGTCTTGACCTTCTCGCCAACTCTCGTAGTATACTTTACGCTCAATATTCATGCCTTGGCCATAGCTGTAGTTTCGCATCTCACTCAAGTTAAACACGTCGTTACCTTGACTGCCTTGTAAAAAGAAGTTGAAGTCCCAGTTCTTATAGCGGATACCACAGTTCAAACCATATGTAAAATCAGGGAAAGGAGAACCTGCGATGTAACGGTCTTCCGTATCGGTGTACTGGCCATCTCCGTTCATATCCTCATAAGATAAAGAACCGTTCTCGTCTAAACCAGTGTCTTTGTAGACATAGAAAGCTCCTAATGGCTCACCTTCACGGATAATTGTGATGGAACCAGATCCATAGTTGCTATAAGTTGTGCCAAGGATATCTTTACCATCAGCTAATTCTTCGACGCGATTCTTATTATGAGCTATATTGAACTGTAAGGTTAAGCCAAAGTCCTTGTTTTGTACCACATCACCCTCGATCAATAATTCGACGCCTTGATTGCTTATACTACCGATGTTACGTACGGTGGACTTGTAACCGGATGATGAAGGAAGTGATACTGTATTCAGTAGATCCGTGGTTTTCTTATAATAGTAGTCTGCGGTAATACGTAGACGTTGTTTAAAGAATCCCAAATCCACGCCGGCATCCCATTGCGAGGTCGTCTCCCATTTCAGATCTTCTGGATAGGTACTGCTGGGTGAGTAGTAAGGTACGTTCTCGCTTCCAGTAGCAGTCTTGCCTGTGGTTAGTAGATTTTGTGTCATGTAGGGATCAATAGCTGTTGAGCCTGTCTTTCCATAGCCAACACGCAACTTCATGTTTGAAATACTTTCAAATTCTTTCATGAAAGGCTCTTCAGACACACGCCATGCCACAGCACCAGAAGGGAAATATCCCCATCTTGATCCTTCCGAATAGCGGCTTGATCCATCAGCACGGAAACTGGCTGTTACGAGGTAACGTCCTAATAAACTATAGTTGATACGCCCAAGATAAGACATCAAGACCCATTTGCTGTAGTTTGTACTTGGTGTGTTGGCTGTTCCTGCTGATGACAGGTTGTTCGTTTCTTGAACGTCACTCAAGAAAGTGTTGCCTGAGGCTGCGATCGATTTGTAAACATTTTGTTGGTAAGTAAAGCCGCCCATTACGTTAAAACTGTGGATGTTGTTTAACGAAAAATCGTAGGTCACGATATCTTCGTTAATGATGTTCGTACTACGCTTGTGGTTGACATCGGCAGTATTATTTTTGTAAATATACTTTTTGGTGGTGTAACCATCGTAGCGGGCATCAGATCCTTCCAATCCGAAACTGGTCCGTATGCTTAAGCCTTTAATCGGATTGAAGTTCAAGGCGGCGTTGATGTTGGTCAGATTTGTCACGGTTTTATAAGTGGACTCATAAGCCATACATAAAGGGTTCTTGATCTCATGGCTAGACCAGCTGTACCAAGAGCGTAGATCTTTATAATCTCCATTCTCATCATAAGGATAAAAGTTTGGTGAGGCGGAGTAAGCAGCACCAATCATAGATGAACCGCCATTACCACCTCCATCAGACTGGTTCATCTGGTTAATCATACTATAGCCCATACTGACGGAAGCGGTTATCATCTTGCTCATAGTCATATCCAAACTACTACGCAAATTGTACTTGTTATAATAACTGTTCGGGATCAAACCATCTTTAGTCATGGCAGAGCCACTGACAAAATATTTTAGGTCATCGGTACCTCCAGATACATTGATGTTATGATTCATAATGGGAGCATTTTGAAAGAACTCTTTTTGCCAGTCCATACCTTTCCCCATGGCGGTTATGTCAGCTTCACTAAAGGGTATCTCTGCGTTTACAAGGTATTCGTTATAAAAACGGGCCCACTCTTGGGCATCCATCAAATCCAGTTTCTTGATTTGCTTTTGGAATCCATATTCAAAATCGTATGAGACTTTCGCTTTTCCACTTTTCCCTTTCTTGGTCGTGATCATCACGACACCATTAGCACCACGTGAACCATAGATGGCAGTAGCGGATGCGTCTTTCAAAATTTCCATAGATTCAATATCATAGGTATTGATAGAGGCTGTGCTGGCAGGAATACCATCGATAATGTATAGGGGTGAGTTGTCACCTTTGATAGAGTTTACTCCACGTATCCTAATAGAATAGTCTCCGGAAGGATCACCTGTATTTTGGGAGAGTACTACGCCGGGAACTCTTCCTTGTAAAGCCTGTACTGGGTTGGCTACGGTAAAGGCTGTCAGCTCATCTGCCTTCACGCTACTCACAGAGCCGGTTAGGTCTTTCTTCTTCATTGTCCCATAACCAACTACCACTACCTCATCTAAAGATTCCACATCTTCTTTCAGGGTAATATTAAGTGTATGTTGGCCTTTGACTGCCACTTCTTGTGAATTATAACCGATATAACTGATTTGTAGAATGTCGTTTGGCTTTACTTGTAAACTGAACTTTCCATTTAAGTCTGTTACTACTCCATTCGTTGTTCCTTTTACCAATACATTGGCTCCAATTACAGGTTCACCCATTCCATCGAGGATGGTACCGGTTAACTGATAACTGCCTTGTTGCTGGCTGATAGGTGCTAATGAAGACTCTGCCCAAGCTTCCTTTGGCATAAAGGATAAAGATGCCATCAAGCAAAAGGCTCCCAGAATAGGGACTACATGTTTGCAATTTTTCATAAATCGTTTTAATTTTTAGCTATTACAAAGTACGACTATTCATGTGACAAGTAGATTACATTAGAGTTGCATAGTAAGAAAGATTTTGAATCTAAGCGCTTTTATATGGTTTTCTCTATATTAAATCTTGCTCATAAATAATCAATTTAACATACGTTTAAGGGCTTATTCTTAACGTTAACAAAGTAGCCGTGAGGGCTTTGAGCAATTGTTTACATGAATTGTTAGAGGGAGTACCTCTTGATCCTGAATTACAAGTGGGATACGTTGGCTTGGATCTCATAACACCGACGTTGTGTACCCATAAGTCCTTTCCTGAATAAAGTTCCCTCTGTCTCCTATGGGTAATATAAATTTTTAGGTTTAAAACAAAGTAAGCGTGAGACTTGTTTTAGATCGGAAGAGCACACGTCTGAACTCCAGTCACCAGATCATCTCGTATGCCGTCTTCTGCTTGAAAAAA
>ENA-UPWS01001198-UPWS01001198.1-human-gut-metagenome-genome-assembly--contig:-NODE-1198-length-15679-cov-4.669594_pt1 | contig 15679 bp, 7 predicted proteins | sample MGYA00250054_ERZ773384 | MGnify/ENA primary metagenome ERZ773384 (study PRJEB29103, sample SAMN06111979) | human gut metagenome | biome: human gut; feature: ankylosing spondylitis patient; material... | reverse complement strand
AACAGCCCGGCGGCTGCCATCAGCTTGATGTCGCCGCCGCCGAACGCGCCGTCGATGACAAGGCAGAGCAGAAACATCGGCACACTGACGCAGAGCGCGCCGATGACGTGCGGCAGCCAGTCGGCAGGGGAGAGCAGCACGCTCACCGCGCCGCAGACCGCCAGCGCCAGATTCAGCCGGTCCGGGATGGTCTGCGTCTCGGCATCAATGAGTGAAACGCTCAGCAAGATCCCGCAGACCGCCAGCGCCAGCAGTGCGGCCCAGCTCATGCCGAACAGCCCGCCCGGCAGGGCGTAGGCAGCGCCGTACCGCCAAGTGCAGCCCAGCGCCAGCACGCCGCCCAAAAGCTCCACCAGCAGGTACCGCGCCGGAATGTGCGCACCGCAGTGGCGGCACCGCCCGCGCAAGAATAACCAGCTGAACACAGGCACTAAGTCCGGCGCACCCAGCGTGTGGCCGCACTGCGGGCATACGCTGCGGCCCTTCAGCGGGTCCATGCCCCGCGGCAGCCGCCACGCGACGACGTTCATAAAGCTGAACAGCGCCGCGCCCAGCAGAAAACGAATGAGTCCCAGCAGAAGCTCAAGCAGCAGCATGGCCCACCCCCGCGCCGTATTGCAGCCGGTCCTCCGCGCGGAAAACGCGGTAACCGCCGTCGGCATCATAGATGGCGTACATGCCGTTCTCCTGATACAGGAGCCGCTGCACGGTGTAGCCGTTCGGGTCGATCTGCAAAAGCGTCACTGTGCCGGGCAGTGAGCCCAGCGTGCGGATTTCCTCGGCGATGCCGTCCGCAAAGCCGTCCGCGCTTGTCTGGTCGGCGAACGTCTGCCCGGCGGAGTAGCACTGGGCAGACACGGCACTGGCCGCCAGCCGCGCAGCCTTGACCTGAGCCAGGGCCTCCCGCGCACGGGCCTGATAGCGCAGCTCCGCCGCGCCGGTCACAATAGTATACAGGACAGCGCCCAGCGCCAGCAGTACGGCGAGCTTTTCCGCAAACGCAGCTTTGGCCCAGCGTTCCCCGGTATGGCGCAGCCATGCGCCCAGTCGTGCTGCCAGCATTGTTACACATCCTCTACCATATAATAACGCACTATTTAGTATATCGTGCCGGGCCTGTATTTGCAAGGAATTTCGCGAAAAAAACTCTGTTTTTTGTTCAAAGCTAACGGAAATTATGGCGAAATCGTGCACAACTTGCCGCTGACCCACTATATTTGGTGTAAATTTGCTGAAATCTCGCGGAGTTTCTTGCGAAAACGTCACATTCCGAGTATAATGGCAATATATATAATCTGATATTGTGTCTAATTGTAACCTTTCACCGGAGAAACGACGGGAGCATCTATGGTGCAGTACAATAAAAATATAAAAAGCAAAAAGAAAGGCTTTACGCTGGTGGAGCTGATGGTCGTTCTGGCTATCACGGCCATTCTGGCTGCGCTGGTCGGCGGCGGGCTGATCGCCTACACGCGGCTGGCCCGGTTCGAAAAGAACGAGGCCAACGCCCGCACGCTGTTCCAGACGGCGCAGATCTCCCTGACCCGGATGGAGACGGCGGGGGAGCTGGATGCGTTCCGCCGGCAGGCCATGGAGGAAGGCGACAGGGGCGACCACTTCCAGAACGACGTCACCGTGACCGACGCGGACGGCAAAACCCTTGTGAGCCGCACCAAGACCGAACTGAACCAGAACGTGGCCGCGCTCTACTATGACCGCGCGGGCGCTGCCGCGGGCAACCATAACGCGCTGGTGGAGCGGCTGCTGGGCGATTACATCTACGACGCCTCGCTGCTGAATGCCTCGATCTGTGTCGAGATCGACGTGCAGAGCGGGCAGGTCTACTCGGTCTTTTACGATACCAAATCCGATAAGCTACGCTTCAATCAGGACGGTGCTACGAATATTTATGACCGCAGCTATGACCACCGCCGCAATGACAGCCTTGTCGGCTACTACTCTGCCGAGGACCGCGTCAACGTTGTGCAGCTGGTGCAGACGAAGCTGAAGGTCAAGAATCCCCGCCTGACGAACGGCGAGACGCTGACCCTGAGCTGGAGCGGCAACTCCAGCCTCGGCGATCTGGACACCTCCTACACGGCCACGGCCTACGCCGCCGGGGACACCGGCGACAATCGGAAGCCGCTGTTTACCATCACGATCAAGCGCGACACCGCGGGTGCGGCGGATGATAACAAGCAGGTCATCACCAAGATGCCTGTCACGATTTATACGTATGATAATGCGGGCCAACGGACGGAAACCAAGAAAGAACTCTACTTCCCGTTAAGCTACAACAAGGGCAGCTTTGTGCTGACGCTGGACGCCATGGCGGACGCGGCGCTGCTGCGTGCGTGTGAGAACGACGAGGTTGCCGCCACGAGCCTGTACAGCATCACCCGCCTGCTGAACGACCCGAAGGACATCTACATTGCCATGCGCGCCGAGCCGCGGGAGAACTACAGCGATACCTACACAGCCAGCAAAGAGGAAACGACGAACGAGGAAAACACCCTGCTGGCCAAGGGCGGCACGGCGGTCACGGCTGACCTGAAATATTTCCGCCATCTGTACAACCTGCGCTGGTCTGCCGATTGGAAGATTGCCGGCGAGGGCACCTACACGCTGACCCCCCAGGCCAGCAACAGCACCGGTCTGAACTGGACGGGCGGCGGCGTTACGGTCTACTGCGCGTCGGGTGAGCGGTACCCGGCGGCCAAGGTGCCGTCCCTCAATGACCCTGTCGCCTGGCCGACGATCCCGGAGCTGGGTGAAAAAATCGAACTTACGAGCAAAACAACGGTCCTTGCAACCAAGACGACCCGTGTGCCCATCCTCAATCTGCAATTGAGCAGCAAGTCCGTTGCAAAAACCGGCAAGGCAGAGAAGGACGTGCTGGCCGACCACTATGTCGGCCTTATCGGCGAGAACAAGGGCGAAATTTCTTACATCACACTGCGCGACCCGGACATTCAGGTCAACGTCAAGACCGAGACCGTTGCCGCCGGTGCGCTGCCGAACGAAAACCAGCTCAAGCTGACCGCGACCAAATTCGTCACGGCGCTGGCGAAGGACGACGAGAACTGGCGCGATGTGCGTGCTGTCGGCGCACTCTGCGGCGTCAATACCGGCACGCTGGAAAACTGCGCCCTGACCCGCGGCACGAACTCCTCGACCAGTGCGCTGGTGGCCGCGGCGCTGGCGTTTGACAACACTACCACCGCAACGCAGCGCATAGAGCAGACGCCGGACGCTGGCAGCAACAGCTATACCTATTATACAGACGAGCCGCGCGGCATTGGCGGTCTCGTCGGCGTTGCCATACCCAAAGCCGAGTCCGTCATGCAGGACCTGACCGTTGCGTCGGACGTGACGGTGGCGGGTCTGCTTGTGGACAAGAACACGAAAAACGTGGAAACGACCACAGCGCCAGACCAGCAGACCGAGAAGGCCCGCTACGCTGCCGCGGCAGCCGGGCCGAATGACGAGAACTCCCTCTGGCGCAGCGTCGGCGTGGGCGGCGTGTTCGGCACGGTGGACGCTGCGAAGATGCAGACGACGGACAAGACGAACATCGTCAACAACGGCTTTGTGACCGGCAACGGCTTCACGGGCGGCATCGTCGGCAACCTGTTTACGACAGGCGCAAATACCAGCACGCCGAGCCTGACGGGCCTGAGGAACAACGGCACGGTCAGCGCGGGCGCCAACTATAAGGGCGATACCGCGGGCGATACGCGCAGCCTGGTGCTGGGGCAGTTCTTCGGCGGCATTGCGGGCTACGGCAGGGGCGTGACCCTGCAAGGCTGCGAAAGCGTGACGCGCAGCGACCTGACCGAGACCCAGTTCAAGGAGCAGGTCAAGGCGGGCTTCGACGAAACCGGGACATTGACCGACGCCAGCCCCCTCAAGGGCGATTTCGTCGGCGGCCTTATCGGCTACGGCAAGGATATTACGCTGGACAACTGCAAGACCGGCAAGGGCTACGTGCTCGGCAGCCGGTTTGTGGGCGGTCTGGCCGGTGGCTTTACCGGCAGCGGCGTAAAACAGAACGATACGAACAGCAGTGACGTCTTTGGCAGCCGCTACGTCGGCGGCATCGTGTCGGTCAACGGCAGCAACAGCCAAATCAGCGGCATGACCAATACGGGTCTGGTCGCGGCCTTTGGAAAGAACGCGGCCTACGTCGGCGGCATCGTCGGCGTCAATGATGCCGACTGGGGCGGCAGTGAAAGCGCAACTGCCACAGCCACCGTGCAGAACTGCGCCAACCGCATGTCCGGCGACAACGCCACCGACACCCGCCGCATCAACCTGCTAAAGGAGCTGAACGGCTACGCCGACTACGTCGGCGGCATCGCGGGCTGCAACGGCAAAAACGGCGTTGTGACGTGGGATAAGAACGGCACCCCGACGCTGGGTGCCATTCTGTACGGCAACAACTACGTGGGCGGCGTGGCCGGTTATAACGATGAAAATGCGACGATCTCCAACGCCTCCGGCCAGAACCTGACCATCAGCGGCCAGATCGTGGCGGCGGGCAAGGCTGTCGGCGGCATGATCGGCCTGAACTGCGCCTCCACGCTGCCCTCCGCCACTGTGAAGGTCAGCCGCGTGGCAGGTCAGCAGCTTGTCGGCGGCGTCATCGGCGCCAACCTGCCGGTGGGTAACTTCACCGTGACGGGCGACGGCGCGTTTATAACCAATGTGACCTCGGGCCGCGTCGAGGCCGACGCCGTCGCGGGCGGCATCATCGGCTACAACCGTCTGCTGGCGGCCAAGCCCGCGGGCGTCACGCTGACGGCGCTGCTGCCGACGATTGACAAGAGTACCGGCGTGCTGACCGACAGCACCGACGCGAATACGTCGGACGGCGAGGTCATCCTGACCGGTTTCTGGAACAAGCTCAACCTGCAGGCCGACATCTACGTCGGCGGCATCGTCGGCGCAAACGACGCCGACACGAAGCTGACGATTCAAAATGCAACCAACGGCGCAACGCAGAACGCCCTGTCCGTCGGCGGCCTGAACCCGTCCAACAACGGCGCGTTTAAAAACGGCGTATCGCTGAACGCGCTGGCCGGTGGCCGCTATGACTTTGGCACCGTGCACGGCGCACTGGCGGGCGGTATCATCGGCTATGCCACGCCCAACACAACGCTGGAAAACTGCATAAACTACGGCACAGTGGCTCACAAGTGCGCCGCGGGCGGCTTTGCGGGCTGGAACGAGGGCACGATCACCGGCGGCAGCATGGCGGCGTCCCTCGGCAACCGTGAAGCCGGGTATACCTATCTGGGCGGCGTTGCGGGCGTCAACGGCGGTCGTATTCAGTCTGCCTACCCGGCTAAAGACTGCGCCGTGCGCGGCGACAGCTATGTCGGCGGCATTGCGGGCGTCAACCTGGGCGGTGACGCTGCGGCAAGCAAGGGCCCCATCATCTGCACAGAGAACGACAGCACTGGCACGGTGGAGGCCAACCAGTACGCGGGCGGCGTGGCCGGTGCCAACGTCGGCAGCATTTCGCTGTCCGGCAAGCTGCAAAGCAGTGTCACCGCCACCGGCTATGCGGGCGGCGTGGCCGGTATCAATACGAAGAACGGCATATATACAGGCTGCATTTGCGGCGCTGAAAACGCCAACGGCGCGGTCAGCGGCAGCGTCACTGCCGCCAACTACGCGGGCGGCGTGGCCGGTACGAACAGCGCCGAAATCACCCGTGTGGATAACTACGCCTCGGTGCGCGCCAGCACAAAATATGCGGGCGGTATTGCGGGCGTGAACGCCGCGGGCGGCAAAATCAGCGCCTGCGTCCATGCCCAGAATCAGGTCTACGCCACCAACGGCGAGGCGGGCGGCATCGCGGGCAATAATAACAGCGGTGCGTCCATTGAGAATGTGCAGGTCAAGGCCAACGTCACCGCGGCCAACGGCACGGCGGGCGGCGTCACGGCCACGAACTTCGGCATCATCGGCCAAGGCAGCGGGCTGGAAAGCAGCAGCAGCGTAAGCGGCTGCACGATCACCGGCACGTCGGAGAGCATCGGCGCTGTTGCGGCGTACAACCGCGCGGGCGCGACCATCCGCAATGTGAAGCTGGCGGCAAACGCCAACGTGCGGCTCAGCACCCCGGCGGTCACCATCGGCGGCCTTGCGGGCATGAACGAGGGCACCGTAACCGGCTGTCAGGTCGAAAACGGTGCGCTGGCGCTGAACGACGGTCTGCGCGCGGGCACCAACACCGTCACGCTGGGCGGCGCGGTGGGCCGCACCACGGAGCACGGCACGGTCAGCAGCACCGACGTTCTGCTGGACCTTACACAAAATCTTGATAAATATACAAATTTGGGCGGCGTCGCAGGCAAGAACGACGGTACCCTGAAGCAGTGTACCTATTCCGGCACGATGGGCGGCGAGGCAGGCGAGGACGGCCTTGTCTCCGTCGGTGCACGCAGCACCGGCAGCACGGTGGGCGGCATTGCCGGTCTGAACAACAGCACAATCACCGGCTGTGAGGTCAAATACATCAAACTGCAGGTCAGCGGTATCAGCAACATCACCACGACCCAGACCGCAGACGAAAAGCTCGCCAGTGCCAGCCATGTGGGCGGCATTGCGGGCCGCAACAATGTCGAAATCGCCAACAGCTATGTCGCCACCGAGCGCAGCAACGGCGGCGCGGGCAGCATCATCACGGCGCGTTACGGCTTTGTGGGCGGCGTTGCGGGCTCCAACAACGGCACTATCAAGGGCAGCGGCAGCAAAAAAGCGCTGGTCAGCGGCGACACAACAAAACTCGCCCTTGTTGCACAGGTTGAAAAATGGCTGGGTGCGGCAGATGCCAATGCCGGCATCAACAGCATGGCGGCAGAGCTGACCACAGGCAAGACCTACGCGGGCCTCAAGGGCGTTGACACTGTGTCTGTACAAGGCTATGGGTACGTCTACAGCCAAAGCGGCCTTGCCGCCAATGATCTGCTTGTCGCCCTGCGCGGCAGCAACAACAGCGAGACCGTCCGTGCCGCCGGTTATCTGGGCGGTCTGGCAGGCTTTAACTCTCTCCGCGGTACAATCGACACTTCCGCCACCGGCCAGTGGTTTGTCTATTCTGACAATGCGACAACGGCATCCACCGTCGGCGGTATTGTCGGCCAGAACGAATCCAACGTCACAGACAAAAGCGTGCTGGACACTGTGGTAAACTGTGCCGCTGTGCGCCGGTTTACGCGCGTGAATAACAAGAATGATACAGACGATGAAAACATTTTCAAGAGCAAAAATCGTGTTGTTGTCCATGTGGGCGGTGTCATTGGCCAGCAGCAGAACCGCAGCGATGACCGCTGGTCTGTCAGCAAGGTAGTCAACTGCGGCAGTGTGTTCAACAGCCGCTCGGCCAATGTGGGCGGCGTGATCGCCTATTGGCTGGACTACGGCGGAACCGTGCAGAAATGCTTCAATTTTGGCAAAATGACAACAAACACGAACGACCATGACCAGCAATTAGGCGGTTACGGTGCAGTCGGCGGTATTGTCGGCTTTATTGACCAGCCTATTTCCGGCGGCACCACAAATGTGCTTTCCTGCCGTAACTACGGTGAAATCTGGTATGAATCAAACGGCGCGAATGACTGCGCGGGCATTATCGGTAAAATCGAGATGAAGAAGGTCACCGATATTATGACGCTGAACATCATCGACTGCGTCAATAGCGGTGCAATCAAGGCAGAATCGCAGGCAGTCGGCATTCTGGCATGGATCGGCCCGTGGAATGGAGGAAGAATTGACAACGTTACGGTAAATATTGACCGCTGCCGAAACCTTAATACAGACTTTACGTGTGGCAGAAAAATCGGAATTGTCGGCAGCCGCGGCGACGGTAGAGGGTCGAATAAAGCAACCAACGTCACGAACTGCTTTGCGACGGTTGGTACAAATTGGTTCCCGATTGCCTATTTGCGCCTGAGTGGCGAGAATGTCACCGGCCACGGCAACTATTATATTGAAGATTCCGGCGATAAGGGCAAGAGCTTCTTTAAGAAAGATTCCCGTAAACTGACCACAGTAAAACCGAACAGTACAACAGGTAACTGGGAGAAAGCGGATAAGCAAGGAAGTGACTCGGCCTACAAGGAGACATATTGGAATCCGTCCTCGGAAAAAGTAAAAGCACACCGTCTGTACATAGGCTATAACGTCACTGACAAAGCAACCTATCCTTATATTGCGTTCCTGCCCGCTTTGGCAGAGGGTGGGAACGGCGCAGCTTACAGTCTGTGGTGGATTAGCGGTCATACATCCGCGGGCTCGCCTGCCCAACCAAACTCTGCCTATATCAAGACCGACGGTAACAAAGCCTACATTTTCGATGACACCGGCGCGGGCGATAATAACAATCCCGGCAACCAGAGAGCGACTGTGATGCTGCAATTCGGCGAAGCCGCGAACAGTAAGGTCACAAAAGACGTTGATATTACCGACATCACCGACGAGGTCATCCAGAACTACTATAAGTACGTGCTGGACAGCACCAAGCCCGCCAAGCCGGGAGAAATCGACGTCAAGGCCAGCCAGGTGCAGGACGCGGACAACAACGTCTATGGCCGTTATGAAGTGACGTGGGACGAACCGAACGACAAGACAGCCAGCCCCGCCGCTTACTACCGTGTTGAAATTCTGCCCTGCGACGCTACGGGTACTGTCGCACCGGATGCAGTTCCCTATCTGAAAGCGGACGTCTACCAGCGCAGCTATACCTTTGTGGCAGATAAAGCGTGGACGGGTTACTTCGTCGTGCGTGTAACGCCCTACAACACCAACGACGACCCGAATCAGCCTGATAACCCCAACACCAGCGGCGTGCAGACCTTTATGCACGCCCTGCCGAAACCGGAACTGGAAGTCCGCCTTGTAAAGCGCTCGGAATTTAACTGGAACGAATGCACGAAGGTCGATGGTAACGAAGAATTTAAATATGAGCAAATTCTTGTGTTGAAAAACTATGAGGACTACCCCAAGGATGAAAACTGGACAGTAACCGTAACAAGAAACGGTGTAACGAACCCTTATACGTTCAGCAGGCAGAATGGGAAGAAGTATATCCGCATAGCGTGGAGTATTGGGGTGACCAAGACCTTTACAGCGCTGGCAACTCCGGCAGCGGGCAGCACCAGCTATTTACGCTCGGCGGAGTACAAGGTCGAAACCTACGTCCCATCCCAATGGCGTGATGTTAACAAAGAAGATGCCAAGAAGAATGAAGACGGTCTGCCTGCGGGCACGCTGACCAAAGCAGAAAACGCGACAGAGTACGTGACCTGCACCGGCCAATCGGCGGAAAACTTTACCGCAACGGTGACTTTCGGCTTCACGCCAACGTTGGCAGACCCGACCCACGGCAGCCCGACCTACCGCGTCATGCTGCTGGCAAAATATCTGGGCAATGACACGGTCAACGGGCAGTCCCTGAACGGCCAGTACATCACGCTGGCCGCGCGGGAGGGCATCGTCACCGAGACACCCGTCACCTTCAATCTGAACAGCCTGCCGTCGGATGCTATGACGAACTACACCGACTTCCTCGTTGTCGCGGTGCCCGTCACCAGCGGCAAGGGCGATATGAAGTATCGCTGGGATGCCACGGCGGACGAAGTGTCCGCAGCCATCGCCAGCCATGCGAACGAGACAAACGACACTAACAAAGAAATCTGGTGGAAGAACGGCTATGAGATCGTCCGCACGGGCGAGCACAGCTATACCTATGCCCATCTGACGCCGCTCTGCTTCTCCGATGTGAGCCGCACCGATGACCAGGGTTGGGCTATACAGGCCACGCAGACGACCCCGCAGATCATCTTCAAGCAGCTGAACCTGAATGTTCTGAAAGCCCCGACGCTGGACAAAAACACCGAAGGAAAAGTTGACGAGAAAACCAACGAGTTGACCTATACGTTCAACTGGACGCAAGAGGACATGGACGCGAAAACGCCGACCTACAGCATCAAGCTCTACGGCCTGTTGACGGACGAGAACGACAATGTGACCGGTCAGGAGCAAATTGCGCTGAAGGACGGCGTAAATCTGGCCGATAAGGTTCAGCACAGCGGCAGCAGCAGCTTTACCCTGCCTGTCAACGTGGATACCATGCTGGCCAACGGCAGCGACAGCTGGCGCTATGACAAGGTCCGGCTCGAGGTCACCCGTGTGGCGGCAGCCGACACCACCGAAATCGGCGCGTCCGCTGTGGCGGATTACAGCGTTAAGCAGCGCCTGCCCGGCATCAGCGCGCCGAGCTCCATCACCCGCGTCAACGGCGAGACCGACAACGCGGATGCCCTGCTCTACACGGTCAGCTGGTCGCCGTCCGACGACGCGCGCATTGGCCACTATGACCTGTGCGTCGTCGATGCCAACGGCAATACTGTGCTGACGCTGCCCACCACGGGCAACGTCGGCAGCCTGACGCTGGATCTGGAGCAGTATCAGGACGCCGAGATGCGCTTCCGCGTCATTGCCCGCCGCAAGGCTGATAACAATACCTGCTTTGACGGCCCGGACGGCGCGTTGAGCCAGTCCGAGACCATCGTCCGCCGCGCCGCTGCGCCCAAGGTTACGGCCAGCAGCTTTGCGCCCGACAGCCCGAATCAGGAGACGTTCCTGAACGACCTCAAGCTCAACATGACGCTGAACGCAGCCGCACAGGGCAATGTCTACTTTACCGGCTATATCTTCAGCAGTGTGGACAATTACAATACAATTGCCGATCTGGCCAAGGCTTGGCAGAATACCCCCACCGGGCAGGCCAAGTACGAGGCCCAGCAGAACTTGACCCAAGCACTGGACGAGATGCTGAAAAGTCGCGACGCCGAGCTGGTCATCCCGAAGGACAGCCGCACGGTGGGCGGGAGCGCCAGCGTCAACGACAAAACCGCCAGCTATACCTTTGTGCCCGACGGCAACGGCTTTACGCTGACGCCCGACCATGCAAAACAATACCTGCTGCCCGCTGTGCGTGTTATGCCCACCGACGGCAGGACAGCGTCGAACTGGTTCTACTACATCCTGCAGGATGCCGCAAAGGCGCAGCTGCCGGCCATCACGCTGGACGCCCCCGTGGACGCTGCCGAACCGGAACGCGCACTTGGCAATGCCGTTTACACGCAGGAGGTCAACCTGTACAGCGACCCCGAGTGTAAGAGCAATCGCGGTACGGCCCCGCTGGAGCTGCGCCGCTTTACGGTGGAGTGGACCGCGGTGAACAAGTACACCCAGGCCGACGGCACGGTGCGCAACCTGACCGACAGCTACAGCTTTACGGTCACGCCGCTGGACAAGGACAAAAAGCCCTACATCATTACGGTGACGACCTACGACAGGGACAAGACGGACGAAGACGGCACGATTCACCCGCGCGGGGAAATCAAAACCGTCACCAAGACCTATGACGGCAAAACGACGGAGCTTGACAAGCAGACCACCGTTGTGGACGCGGAGACCAAAGTCACCCGCATCTGGTACGACCTGAGCGTTGAGCCTGTGACCGACGAGAACGGCAACGTGACATGGAAATCGCAACCCTATGACGTCACCGGCACGGTGGAAAAGGACGGCGGTACGCTGTACTACAAGGCACAGACGGTTCCCATGCTGGAACTGGTGCAGGAGGACGGTGCCGAGCCTGTTTACCGCATCACCCTGCCCGAGCTGCAGGAAAAGGTGCAGGACGACTCGCTCGCTCTGCAAAAGTTCACCGCAAGTGTGACGCTGCAGACGCTGGCGCACTCGATTGGCGACGATAAGACCGTTGCGTCCGATTCGGTCAAGGTCACCGTCAACGAGACGAACACCGCCGATGCGGCGGAGGATGCCCAGAGTATGGACTCCGCGGAGAGCGTCGAGCCTGCCGAGACTGCAGAAAGCACGGCGGCGGAAAGCGCCCCCGCAAGCGTGCCCCCGGTCCTGATGCGGGCCCGTGCGGCACTGCCCATGGCGACCCCGGAGACCGCCGCTGCCCCGGATGAGACGGACGCGGCGGAAACCACGCCCCCGGAACGGATGGAAACAAGCGACGCATCGTAATTTTATTTCAGGAAAGAAGGTGGCATTATGCACCGCAGGGCACGCAGCATTCTGCGCGGGGAGCAGGGACTTTCGATGATACTGGTCCTCTGCATCGGCGCGCTGCTTGTGGCGCTGTCGGCAGCGCTGGTCTATGCGGCCTCCGTGCTGACGGCCAATGCCAACCGCCAGCTGCTGGAACAGGAAGCCTACCAGCTGGCAACCAGCTTTTCCGACGTGCTGGAAGGGGAGCTGAACAAGAAGGACAGCAGCTTTGCCAAGTTCGTCAATGAGCAGTTCATGTTCTCCCAAAGCTACGGCAAGGACATCTATGATTTGGAATCCCAGCCCAAGGAGTTCGCCTGGAAACCCGATGCCAGCCAGCCTGATGGCGGGGCCGAGGCCATCACAGTAACACTGCGCCGCCGCCCGGGCGACGGTGCCGACAAGCTGAACCAGACGGCGAACAGTACCAATGCCACAGACCTGCGCAACCTGCTCGACACACTGGAGGGCGAAAACCGCAAGGGCATGGCAATCGTCGATTTACAGCTGGACATTACGGTGACAGTCACGAAAAACGGCGAGAGCTTTGCCTTCACGCGGACCTACGACCGCACAGTGAAGTACGACAGCGACGGCAGCCAGGCAAAAAACAATACATTCCCCAAGGTGTATTACACAATAAACGACAGTCCAAGAAAGTATTACCGCATTAACGACCTGACGTTCTACGCCCCCGGCAGTGGTGAACAGTCCATTACTGCCGACAACATTGGCAGCAACCGCCTGACGTTCCATTGCGACACCAGCCAGCAGCCCGATTCCATCACCTACACCCGCGGTGCCAAACAGAGCACCGGCACAACACAGGAGTGACCCGCTATGAAACATACTTTACAAAGTCAGCGCGGCGAGACCATTGTGGAAGTGCTTGTGTCGTTCCTGCTGCTGATGATTTTTACGTCGATGTTCGTCGTTTCGCTGCGGTACGCCCGCGCCATGTCCCAAAAGGCCGAAACGCTGCGGGAGACAGCCTATGCCTTCTGCGCCGGGCTGTACCCGGCCAGGGACGCGGCCCCCGACTGGAAGAAGGAGCAGTATGGGCTGGAGTTCTCCTTTGGCGATTACGATGAATTTACGGTGAACGGCGTCGAGCTGGACAGCGTGGAGACAAGCGCGGAAGTTACGGAAAACGGCCAAAAAACGACGGAACAGCACAAGTTTTACCGCTACAGCAAGAGCACGGCAGAAGGGACGACCAACCCATGAAGCAGCGTTTGAAAAACCAGAACGGCACAACGCTGGTGGAGCTGATCGTCTGCATGGTGCTGCTGGCGATCTTTACGCTGGCGGCGGTCACGCTGATACAGCCCAGCGCACAGGCGTACATGGACATCCAGCAGCAGACGCGCGCGCAAAATCTGGCCGATGCGCTCATTGAGACGATCCGCGGCGAGGTGCTCGAGGCGAACGGCTATATCCGCTTCACCGACGGCGCAACGGACCCTAATAATTTGGACAGCGTTTTTTTGTCCAAGGGTAACGACTACAGCAAGGGCACGGCATTGGAATTCAGCGTCTACCCCAACCACATTGAACTGATCGACAAGGACTGTGTGCCGATGCTGACAAAGACAGACGGCACAGCGCTGTTGACAGCGGAACAGGCCAATGCGCTGAACGGCTACCTGCACATGCGCTTTTACCGCGATGAACTGAATGATGACGGGCACTACGGCAACCCGCAGCACACAAAAGAGAACAAGGCCGAGGACGGTACCGTGACGGTCACACTGCCCTACGTTGCCTACGGCTACACAACGGCCTATCCCCGGGATGCCTATATGGGGCTGTTCATCAGCGATCTGCATTTCTACGCCCGCAGTTGGACGCAGGACGGCGACGAAACCAAGACCCCGCGCATTACGGCTATGACGGTGGTGCTGACTGTGGCCAAGCGGGACGCCAACAACCAGATCGTGCCGCTATGCACCCAAAAAGCCATTGTGCAGTTGCCCGGTGAGCCGGTCATCCTGTATGAACCCGGCACCTGGGACGGCAAGGCATCGTCGGAGTCGTGAACGGTGCTCGCCGGGACTATTTTTGAAAAGTTTATTACAATCCCGGCAGATGTACTGGACAAATTCAAATGGATTCGTTATACTTTAAAACATGAATACCTGTGTGCCGGACAAAAATGCAGGAACGTCATGGGCATCAGAACAGCGAGGATGACTAGGATGGCAACAATTGAAATCAAAATGCTGGGCGGCTTTGAGATCCGTGTGAACGGCAAGCCCGTGCTGGCACAGCTGGCGCAGTCCCGCAAGGCAACGGCGCTGGTGCAGTATCTCGTTTTGCGGCGCGGGGAGCGCGTCTCCCACAAGGTACTGACCGATACCCTGTGGGCAGGGGAGCGGTCCACCAACCCGGACATGGCCCTGCGCGCCATCTTGCATCGCTTCCGCAATATGATCGACGTCTGGATGAGATGGAGGGCTGCATCGTGACCAGCCGCGGCTACTACCAGTGGAACCCCCATCTGGACTGCAGCGTGGATGTGTTTGAGGTCAACGACCTCTCGGAGCTGGCCCGCAAGGAGAGCGACGCCGAGAAGCGCAGCCGCATTTATGAACAGATCGTCAACCTGTACGACGGGCGCCTGCTGCCGCGGTCTGCGTCCGAGCCGTGGGTCGAAAGCGTCAGCGTGCGCCTGCACGGGCAGTACCGCACAGCCATTTTAAACCTGCTGGAGCTCTGCAAAAAATGGGGCGAGAGCACCCGCATCGTTACGCTGTGTACCCGTGCGCTGGAGCTGGACCCCTACGAGGAGCGCCTTTATCTGGAAAAAATCGTCGCGCTGGAGACGCTGGGCCGCCACGAGGAGGCGGAGGATCTGGCACGCCGCGGCAGCGCCATGGGCTGCCTGCATCATGCCATTGAGCCGGGCCGCGCAGGCTCTGCCTACCGCCAGATGCGCCAGGCAGACCGCAATATGGAGAGTGAGGTCTCTAAGCTGATCTCTGCCCTGCCGGATACCGACAACACGGGGGCCTGTATCTGCGACTTTGAGACGTTCAAGGAAATTTACCGCGTACAGCGCGGCGTGCAGGTCCGCTACGGTCTGCAGGTATTCCTGGCGATCCTGACCGTGGCTCCCAGCCAGAACACCGATGCTGTCGAGACCGCTCTGATGGTGGAGCAGCTGGGCGATCTGATCCGCACGAATCTGCGCCAGTGCGATGTGGCCGCCCGCTACACCGATATGCAGTATGTTGTTATGCTGAGCGGCAGCACCGCCGAGAGCGGCACCGGTCCGCTGGAGCGCATCAAGGCCGCGTTCTACCGCATCCCTGCCCATGGCCGCTACCTGTTGAGCTATAGCCTCTATGTTCCCGAGGCCAAGGCCGACAGCGGGCGCGCCCGCCGCCGCAAAAAGACGGCGAAGAAGGAAAAATAAGTGAGCCGTTAAGCCGTACAGTGAAAGCTGTGCGGCTTTTTTTGCTGCACGGACCGGCAAAGAAACGATTGGTAGGGGCGGGCATTGCCCGCCCGTGCCCGTTTGCCCTGTGATATATTTTCCCGAAAAGACGATGCTGCGCCAAGTTGGCGGGCGAGCAAT
>ENA-UPWS01001182-UPWS01001182.1-human-gut-metagenome-genome-assembly--contig:-NODE-1182-length-15878-cov-3.205746_pt1 | contig 15878 bp, 13 predicted proteins | sample MGYA00250054_ERZ773384 | MGnify/ENA primary metagenome ERZ773384 (study PRJEB29103, sample SAMN06111979) | human gut metagenome | biome: human gut; feature: ankylosing spondylitis patient; material... | reverse complement strand
GGGCGGGCTTGGAGGTGAAATACCTGGCGTACACCTCGTTGAAGGCGGCGAAGTCGCCCATATCCGCCAGGAAGCAGGTGGTCTTGACAACTTTGTCAAAGCCGGAACCGGCAGCCTCCAAGATGGCGCCCACGTTTTTGCAGCTCTGCTCCGCCTGGGCGGAGATACCTTCGGGGGTAGTGCCCGTGGCGGGGTCCACCGGGATCTGACCGGAGGTGATGACCAGATCTCCAAAGGCGTAGCCCTGGGAATAGGGGCCGATGGCGCCGGGGGCATTCTTGGTTTCAATGACGTTCATGTGAAAAACTCCTTTTCTAAAATTGGATAGCTGATAAAATCAATCTGGAAAGCGATGGAATCAGGCGGTCTCCTTCTTGGCGGCCACAGCCTTCACGAGCCAGTCCTTGCCCTCCACCAGACGGGTGACGATCATGGAGGCGATGGTGTCGCCGGAGGAGTTCAGGCAGGTGGCGGCAGGGTCGAAGATGAAGCCCAGGGTGGCGATGATGGGGAATGCCTCGGCGGGGAAGTTGAACATGCTGACAATCAGCATCTCGCCCACCAGGCCGCCGCCGGGAGCGCCGGAGAGCACAAAGGCGGAGAGAATGGCCACAACGATGGCCATGGCATAGGTCTCCGCGCCGACGAAGTCCTTGCCGAAGACGCCGTACAGGAAGGCGATCTTCACGATGGAACTGAGGACGGAGCCGTCCATGTGCATGGTGCAGCCCATGGGCAGCACCAGGTCGCTGACGTCCTTGGGCACGCCGATGTTGTCACAGGCCTCCTTGTTGACCGGAATGGTGGCGGCGGAGGACTGGGTGGCAAAGGCTGTGATGGCAGGCGGGAAGATGTTCTGGATCATCATCCGGACGCCCAGCTTGCCGCCGGCCAGGAAGGCATATAGCGGGAAGAAGATCACCGCATAGAGCAGGCACAGGGGATAGTAGACCAGCATGGACCGGCCGTAGTCACCCACGATCTCTGGACCATAGGTGGCAACCAGGTTGGCAAAGTAGGCGCCCAAGCCGATGGGAGCGATGAACATGATGACGCCCACGAACTTCATGATGATGTCATTCAGGTTGTTCAGCAGCTTGCCCATAGGGCTCTCGTCGCCGCCGCAGGCGGACACGCAGAAGCCGAAGATGATGGCGAAAATGATTAGGGGCAGCATGTTGGACTTATCCCACAGGTCGGAGAAATCGGACACAGTCAGGGAACTGACCAGCAGCTCGCCTGCGCTCTGGGCCTCGCCTACCTCGCCGGTGGTCAGCTGGATGGAGGCGCCTGCGGAGGGGCTGAACAGGTTGACCCAGGTCAGCACGCAGGCCGCTGCGATCAGGCCGGTGAAGATGAAGGTGCCGACGGTGGAACCCAGGATCCGGCCCAGGCGCTTCATGTTGGCCATGCTGCCCACTGCGGAGGCGATGGACACAAACACCAGAGGAACCACAATGGTGAACAGCAGATTCAGGAAGATATCGCCGATGGGCTTGATGGTGGTACCCACAGAGGGCGCGAAAGCGCCGATCAGGGCGCCGATGGCGATGCCGCCCAGAATCAGAATCAGGCCTCCGTACTGCTGCCAGAAGCTCTTCTTTTGAATGGTTGCCATGTTCTTTCTCCTTTTCCCTTATTTCTCTGCGCGCTCTTGCTGGGGATTACAGGCTGTTGACAGCGGCCTCCAGCTGGCGCATGGCCTGTTCCAAAGTGGCGCGGGGGCAGGCGGCGTTCAGGCGCATGAAGCCATTGAGGCTCCGGCCGAAGGAGCAGCCGTCGTTGAGGCCCAGCTTGGCCTTCCGGATCATGAAGTCGTGGAGCGCCTCATTGCCCATGCCCAGCTCCCGGCAGTCCAGCCACATCAGATAGGTGGCGTCGGGGGCATAGGTCTTGATCTTGGGGATGCGCTTTTCACAGTAGTCCACCACATAGTCAAAGTTGGCGGAGAGATAGGGAAGCAGCTGGTCCAGCCACTCATCGCCCTGGTTGAAGGCCGCCTCCATGGCGGTGAGGGAGAAGGCGTTGTTCCGGTGGATATCCATGTTCATCCAGAACTTGTCAAAGACCTCCTTTTTGTGCGCGTTGGGGAACACCACTGTGCTGGCCTGCAGGCCGGCCAGGTTGAAGGTCTTGGTGCCAGAGATGCCGGTGATGACGTTGGCGGCGATCTCGGGGGACAGGGTGGCAGTGGGGATGTGCTTTTTGCCGTGGAAGATCAGGTCGGAGTGGATCTCGTCGGAGACCACCAGCACGTGATGCTTCAGGCACAGTTCCATCATCCGGCGCAGCTCCTCTTCCGTCCAGACATGGCCCAGGGGGTTGTGGGGGGAGCACAGCAGGAACAGGTCCGCCTGCTTCAGTTTCTCCTCAAAGTCTGCCCAGTCAACGGTCCACTTGCCGTCCTTCTCCACGAACTGATTCTCCAGAACCTTGCGGTTCCATGCCTCGGTCATATCATAGAACTCGGAGTACACCGGCGTCTGAATCAGGACGCTGCCACCCTCCGGGGTGAACAGCTTCACGCAGGCGGACAGGGTCTGCACCACGCCCAGGCTGAAGCTCATGAGGGACTGGTCGATGTCCCAGCCGTTGCGGCGCTTCTGCCAGCCCCGGATGGCCTCAAAATAGGAGTCCGGGCGGCTGGTATAGCCCCAGATGCCCTCCTGGGCCCGGGCGGTGAGGGCGTCGACGATGGGCTGGGCGGTCTTGAAGTCCATGTCCGCGATCCACAGAGGGATCACCTGGTCGGTGCCGAACTTCTTCGTCCGCTCGTCGTATTTGGCGGAGCGGTTGCCGCCGCGGTCCACCACGGTGTCGAAATCATACTTCATAGGGGATCATCCTTCTTTCTCTCCTGGCCTGGGCTTCCCGGCCCTGTATTCTGTCCGACCATAAAAGCAATCTATGTGCCGAATCGCTCCGGGCGGCAAAACATTGTTAAATAAGCTTAAAATTTAGTCTGCTGTTTTATGCATAACAGAAAGAAACCCGCCGGGCAGTCCAGGACCACCCGGCGGAGAAATGCAGCAGGGCGCGTTTAAACTGGTCAAAGAAAGAAAAAACGGTCAAATTGGTCAAACCATTTCCGCTCCGCCCTCCACCGCCTGCCGGCGGCACAGGGCCCGCCCGGCCGGGGTGAGGCGGGTGCCGCCCCGGCCGCGGCTCACCCGCACCAGGCCCGCCCGGTCCAGCCCGGCCAGGATGCGCCGCACCTCCTGCTGGGAGCAGGGGAGCCCCGCCTCCCGGGCGGCGGCGAGGATGGCCTCCCGCCCCAGGCTGCGGCCCGCCTGGTCGGCCTCGTAGAGCCGCTCCAGCACGAAGCGGGAGTCCTCCCGGGGGCAGTCGGCCAGGGCGGGCAGCTCCGCCGGGGGCGCGGCGGCGGGGAGGTAGTGGAAGGTGGGGGGCAACTCCTCCACCCCCACCACAGTATGTCCCAGGTAGCTGAAATACTCTACCACATTGCGCAGCTCCCGGATGTTGCCCGGCCAGTTGTAGGCCAGCAGCTTGCCAAAGGCCTCGCCGGACAGGCTCCTGGGCGGGACGCCGTACTTCTGGGGAATCTTCTCCATCAGCCGGTCGATGAGGAAGCACACGTCCTCGGGACAACTGCGCAGGGGAGGCAGCTCCACAGAGAAGGCGCTGAGCCGGTAGTAGAGATCCTGGCGGAAGCGCCCGGCGGCCACCTCCGCCCTCAGATCCCGGTTGGTGGCCGCCAGGATGCGCACATCCACCGGCACGGACCGGGTGGAGCCCACCCGGCAGACCACCTTGTTCTGGATTACACTGAGCAGCTTGGCCTGGATCTGGAGGGGGATCTCGCCAATCTCGTCCAGGAAGATGGTGCCGCCGTCGGCCGCCTCAAAAAAGCCCGCCTTGCCCTGGGGGTTCGCCCCTGTGAAGGCGCCCCCCACATAGCCGAACATCTCGCTTTCAAACAGGGTGGGGGAGATGGTGGCGCAGTCCACCGTGACGAAGGGGCCGCGGCGGGGCTGGGCCTGACGGATGGCCTGGGCGAGGAAGGACTTTCCGGTGCCGTTCTCGCCGGTGATCAGGATGCCGCAGTCCAGCTGGGACAGCTTGTAGACCCGGTGCCGGACGGAGGCCGGCAGGGTGTCGAAGCCGAAGCGCTCCGCAAAGGACGCCTCCTGGGGCGCGTCCTTGCGGGCGGTCTCCCGGTAGGTCCGCTCGGCCATCTTGATGGCATTGTTGCGCTCCAGGATGGTCACATGGATATCCTCAATGTTCCGGAACTTGACGATCACTCCGTCCGGGCGTCCGCCCTCCGCCCCGGGCACGGGGAGAAGGGTGGCCACCAGCTCAAAGCCGTTGATCTCGTACTCCCGGTCCTCAAGCCTCGGCGCCTGTCCGTTGAGCACCCGGGCGAGATCCCGCTCAAACTGCACCCCCTCAAAGAAGTCGCGGAAGTGATAGCCCTCCACCTGGAGGGACAGCCCGGCCCGTTTTTCGCTGTAGGAGCCGCCCCGGAGCAGGTGGCCGATGCCCTCCCTGCGGGCGGAGTAGCCCTTCTCCTGCCAGAACTTCACCCGGCCAGTCGCCCCGTCCAGAACCACCATCTGTCCAATGCAGCGGAAATACCCGATGGTGTAGACGGTGTCCCTTACCGTAACGGTGACGCTGCGGCGCTCGATGGAGAGGCGGATCGGGATCCCCTCACAGACGGTCTCCAGACAGAGGCTGTCCGCGTCCTGGTCTGGCAGGAACTTGTAGACGGGCCGCCGGCTGGGCATGTCGAAGACGCCTGCCGCCACCAGCCGGTCGTTGACGCGGAGCCTGGGCTCCCGGATGCCGATACGGGCGAGATCCTCCGGCCGCAGCGCCCCGTCGTCCGCGCCGATGGCTGTGTCGGCGATCAGCACCAGGTCGCCCGGCTCCAACCGCCCGGCGGGGTGGGGGTGCTGGCTGTTGTGGTAGAGGCCGAACCTCACCTTGGCCTGCTGGTTGATATGGGTGATGATGCCATCCCGATCCAGGGTGAAAATGGCATGGGATGAGGAATCCATGAGACATTGCAGAAGATCCATAGCGGTGCTCCTCTCCGGGCGGGCCGGGAAATCACCTCTATTGTACGGGAGAAAGGAGCCGGTGTAAATACCGGATTTGGAGGGGGTTCGCCGCCTGTACGCAGAAACGCACCTGACTTCGGAGGGAAATCAGGTGCGCATTCCCCGTGGGGCTCAGCAGCGGGCGGAGAGGACGCGCAGGATGTCCTCTGCCGGGGGCGGGCAGCCCGGGACGCGCTCTTTGGCGCAGTTGCAGCAGGCGCCGACCCCAAGGCCGTCGAAGGGAATCCCCCGCCAGCCCTGGCCGATGGCGATGGGGATGCCCCGCACGCCGCCGGTGTGGAGGGCGCGCACCAGGCTTGCGTAGCAGGCCGAGCAGGCGCTTCTGGCCTGGACGGTGCGGGTGAGGGCGGCTACGGCGCCGGAGGGGGCGGGGTAGTCCGCCGCCGCGGAGGGCTCGTTGAGGCGCACCACATCTCCCTCTTCCAGCCGGGTGGAGCCGGCCCCCCAGGCCTCGGCCATCTGGATATAGGGCGCCTGCTCCAGGGCCAGGCCCATAAGGCGGCAGCTGTAGGCGTCCAGCTGCACGGGGTCCTCACCCAGCAGCATCCGGCCCGTGGGGACGGGGTTGCCCCCCTCCTCAAAATCCAGATCCCCGCAGAGGCTGTCCACGATGGTCAGCTCCGGCCGCAGGGCGGCGGCCAGGGCGGCGATGGGGCGCATCAGCCCCTCGGCGTGGAAGCGCCGCTTCTCCCGGTCGGGCAGGCAGCCCTTGCAGTTTTTTAGGGCGCAGGTCATGGCGGTCTGGCAGTGGCCCTTGAGCACGGGCAGGTTGATGAGGTAGTCCGCGTCCAGGGCGCGGCAGCAGATGTCCATGGGCCGCAGGGGGGTGTCCACCCGGCGGGTCTTGTCCCGCTTGAGGGCGAAGAGGGGCACGCCGTACTTCTTCCCCACCGCCTCGTATCCCGCCGCCCGGAAGGCCCGGCCGGTGTCGTCCCCCACCCAGGAGCCCTCGATGATGGAGATGTCCCGGAAGCCATGGTCACGCAGATACTCGATGGCGCCGGACAGGACGCCGGCGTGGGTGGTGGCGCCGGTTTCGGGGGAGGCGGCCACCACCAGGTTGGGCTTGAGGGCCACCGAGGCCCCGGAGGGGATTTTGCACGCTGCGCCGGCGGACTCCATCAGGGCGCGGGTCATGGCGTGGGCATTGGTGCCAAAGATCTCATAGATGCGGCTCATTGCGGCAACTCCTTTTCTTGCGCGGCGCACTCGGGACGGAAATAGGCGGCGGCCAGGGCGATGAAATGCTGGGCGGATTTGGACAGGTAGCGATTGCGCCGGTAGCAGGCAGACACGGTCCAGGCGGGATGGGCAGACAGGCGGAAGCAGGCCACGTCCTCCACCCCCTGGACGTAGTAGGCGGGGACGATGGAGCAGCTCAGCCCCTTCTGTACCATGGAGACATTGGCCCGGTTGCTGGCGGTCTCCAGAAAGAGGTTGGGCTTTCGCCCCGCCCGCTCAAACAGGGGGGCGATGACCTCCCGCTGGGTGGAGGAGCGGTAGATGAGGCAGAAGGTCAGGTCCCAGAGGCACTCCGTGTCCAGCACCGTCAGGGGCGCGCCCGGCGGCGCGGCCCTGGCCGCCAGCGGATGGCTGCGGGGCGTGATGAGCAGGAACTCCTCCCGCAGGAGAGGGACGCAGGTCAGCCCCGGAACCTCCCCCTCCGGCCTGGAGATGAAGCCCAGATCCAGCTCGTCCCCGGCCAGCATCTCCAACTGCCGCCGGACGCTGATCTCCCGCGGGGTCACTGTCACCTCGGGATAGCTCTGATAGAACCGTGGGTACACGGCCATGAACATCTCCATGCCCCGCTCCGGGGCGAAGGCAAGGGAGAGGGTGCCCCGCCTCCGGTCGGCGATGTCGTGGATGATGCGGTAGGCCTCGTTTTTTAGCTCCAGCATCCGGCGGGCGTACTCCACGTAGACCCGCCCGGCCTCGGTGAGGGCAAAGCTGCTGCGGGAGCGGAAAAAGAGGTGGGTGCCCAGCTCATGCTCCAGCTTCAGAAGCTGCTGGTCCAGGGCGGACTGGGTGATGAACAGCTTGGCCGCGGCCTTGCTGATACCGCCCTCCTGGGCGATGGTGAGAATATAGGTCATCTGTTTGACGTCCATGGCCGATCACTCCTTGCCGGTAAAAGGGCGCGCCCCCGGCTCCGCGTGGGAAGGTCGGGGGCGCAGCGGGGGAAAGGAACCACTCAGCGGCGGATGAGAAGCACCGCCACGTCGTTGACATTGGTGCCCGTCGCCCCCGTGTGGAGCAGGCCGCCGCAGGCGGCCAGGGCGTGGTAGGCGTCGTTGTTCTTCAAAACCTCAAAGATGCGCACGCCCTGCCTGGCCAGCCGCTCCTTTGTCCCGCCGTCCACGAAGCCGCCGGCGGCGTCGGTGGGGCCGTCGGTGCCGTCGCTGCCTACGGAGAACACGGCCGTGTTCTCAAGTCCGGCAATGCCGGCGGCGGCGGAGAGGGCCAGCTCCTGGTTGCGCCCGCCCAGGCCGGAGCCGGGCAGGTGCACCACGGTCGCCCCCCCGGCCGGGGAGGCCAGGGAGCGCTCCGTATCCTGGTGGGCGCGGGCTACGGCGGCCAGGAAGGCCCCCGCCTCCCGGGCCTCGCAGTCCAGGCTGTCGGTGAGCAGCACCGGCTCATAGCCCAGCTCCCGGCAGGCCGCGGATGCGGCGGCGCACAGCTCCCGCACGCTGCCGGTGATAAGGGTCTCCACATTGTCCAGAACCTTGGGCGTCTCCCGCTCCAGGCACTGGGAGGCCTCGGGCGACAGGCGCAGGCCGTACTGCTCCGCGATGCGGCGGGCATCGGCACAGGTGGAGGAGTCGGGGTAGGCCGGGCCGGAGGCGATCATGTCCAGCGGATCGCCGATGATATCCGACAGGACGATGGAGAATACCTTTGCCGGGGCGCAGTGCTGGGCAAACCGCCCGCCCTTGACGGCGGAGAGCCGCTTGCGGATGGTGTTCATCTCCACGATGTCCGCCCCGCTGGCCAGAAGGCTCTGGGTGATGGACTGGAGCTCCTCCTGGGGGACCAGCGGCGCCTCGAAGAGGGCGGAGCCGCCGCCGGAGAGGAGAAAGAGGACGGTGTCCTCCGCCGTCAGGCCGTCCGTGAGGGCCAGCGCCTCCTCCGTGGCGGAAAAGGTGTCCTGGTCGGGGACGGGATGCCCCGCCTCCCGGATGAGCAGGGAGCCGATGGGGCCCTGGGCATGGCCGTGCTTGGTGATGATGATGCCGCCGTCCAGCCGCCCCCCCACGCAGTCGCAGGCGGCGCGGGCCATAGACCAGGCGGCCTTGCCCACGGCCACCAGCACCACCCGGCCGCCCTGAAAGGGGTTCCCCTCCAGGGCGCGGCGAACCGCCGCGTCGGGCTGGACAGCGGCGATGGCCCGGCGGACAATCTGATCACAGTCGTTTCTCAGTTTCATGCGTTCCTCCATGGTCGCCTCGCGGAGAGGCTTAAATCAGGCCGGCCTCAGACATGGTGCGGCGGAAGCCCTCCTTGGCAGGGCCCTCCGGGGTGGGGAGGCTGGGCCGGTAGGGCGCGCCCACATCCCGGCCGCGGAGCGCGGCCATGTCCTTGGCGGCCACAGGGAAGCTGGCGGGGTCCATGGCCAGACGGACGGGGTTGAGCTTGAACTGGGCCTCCAGGCTGCCCTGGAGATCCCCGGCGGCAAACTTGTTGTAGACGTCGGTGATCAGCTCGGGCATGAAGTTGGCCGCGGTGCACACGCCGCCCACCGCGCCGTGGCACAGGCTGGCGTAGAGCAGGGTATCCTTGCCGCCGAACACCTTGAAGCCCACGTCGCGGGTACGGCGGATGAACTCGGCGGTGAGGGTGATGTCGCCGCTGGTGTCCTTCATGCCCACAATGTTTTCCACCTGATGGGCCAGGGCGTCCACGAGATCGGCGGTGAGGGTGTACCCCACCCGCCCGGGGTTGTTGTAGAGCAGCATGGGCGCGCCGGGGACGCTTTCGGCGATGGTCTTGAAGTGCTGGAACAGCTCGTCATAGGTGGGCTTGAGGAACATGGGCTGGAGCACGCTGACGCCGGCGGCGCCGTTGGCCACGGCCATTTTGGCCAGACGGCAGCACTTCTGGGTGCGGATGGCGCCAATGCCGAAGTAGACGGGGACGCGGCCAGCGGCCTGATCCACCATAATCTTCAGGCCCCGCTCCATCTCGTCCTCTTCTACCATATAGAACTCGCCGTTGCTGCCAAAGGCCAGAATACCGGACACGCCGCCCTTGATGACGTAGTCCACCTGGTCGCGGAGCCTGGCCTCGTCAATGCGCTCCTCCCCGTCGATGGGGGTGAGTATGGGCACCACGACGCCCTTGATAAAATCCGTATTCATGATCGATCACCTCGCACTCGTGTCGGGCGGCCTTACAGGGACTCGATGCCGGTGAGCTTCTTGTAGTACTTGATGATGGAGCTGTGATCGTCCTGGCCGCAGCCGTTGTTGTGCAGCCACTGGAAGATCTCCTGCACCGCGGCGGTCATGGGCAGGGGGGAGCCCACGGTGTGGGCGCAGTCCAGGGCGTTGTTCAGATCCTTGATGTGCAGGTCAATCTTGAAGCCGGGCTTGTCGTTGCCCTCGATCATCATGGGGGCCTTGGCGTTCATGACGGTAGAGCCGGCCAGACCGCCGCGGATGGCCTGGAACACCAGCTCGGGGTCCACGCCCGCCATCTTGGCCAGGGTCAGGGCCTCGGACAGGGCCTGGATGTTGCAGGCCACGATAATCTGGTTGGCCAGCTTGGTGGTGTTGCCCGCGCCCACGTCGCCGCAGCGCACCACAGAGGCGCCCATGGCGCCCAGGATGTCCTTGTACTGGTCAAAGACCTCCTGCTTGCCGCCCACCATGAAGGAAAGGGTGCCGTCGATGGCTTTGGGCTCGCCGCCGGAGACGGGGGCGTCCAGCATCTCGATGCCGCGCTTGGCCAGCTCCGCCGCGATCTCCTTGGAGGCCACGGGGTTGATGGAGCTCATGTCGATGAACACGCTGCCCGGCTTCATGTGGGCGGCCACGCCGTCCTCCCCCAGCATGACAGCCTTTACCTGGGGGCTGTTGGGCACCATGGTCAGCACCACGTCGCAGGTCTCGCCGATTTCCGCGTTGGTGGCGGCCTTGGCCCCGGCGGCTACGATCTCGTCCACGCTGGCCTGGTTCAGATCGCTGACCGTGAGGTCATAGCCCGCCTTGAGCAGGTTCTTCGCCATGGGCTTGCCCATAATACCAAGACCGATCAGTCCGATTTTCATAATACATTTCCTCCTTAAAATAATAGCACAGATTGGGGTGGATAGGAACTATAAAAGCGGGACTCACGCGTTGGCGCGGGCCACGTTTTTGGTGACAATCACATCGGCGCCCAGGCCGCACACGTCGGCCAGGGCCACCTGCCCGACGGCGGTGGGGGCCTGGAGACGTACGGTGTTGATGACCTCCATTACCCGGAAGATGTCCTTCTTGGAGATGGGGCGGCTGAGCCGCACGCTGGCCAGGGGCAGTTCGCCGCCCTCCACCAGTACGCTGGTGGCGATGTTGCGCTGGGGGTCGGTCAGCTCCTGGCGGACATAGGCGTCTCCCTTGGGACAGGTGGCACCCTGGACGGCGTACACCGTGTCCCCCTCATATTCGGCTGTGATCTCACAGCCGTTGGGGCAGATAATACAGGTAAAACTCCGCGTCACTGTACGCTCACCTCCAAATCACCGGACTGCTCCAGCGCCGCGGCGCGGATGGGAAGCTGAAGCATCTCGGCAGGGAGTGCCTTGGGCAGCCTGCGCCGCAGCACCTCGCGGCCGTCCTGCGTCACGGTCAGGGTGACGGCCTTCATGGGCCGGGACACCCGCAGGGAGAGGGTGAAATCCCGGCTGCCCCTGATGCGCTGGGGGATGACGTGGCCCACGTTGGCGCCCGCCCTGACCTCCAGGGGACAGGGGGGAAGCGCATGGTTTTTCAGGTACTCCGCCGCCGACGAGGCCAGGGCCTCCGCCTCCAGGGAGACGAAGTCCACCAGATCGTGGACATGGAGCACGTTGCCCGCGGCAAAGACGCCGGGAATGCTGGTCTGGTAGTGCTCGTCCACGAAGGCGCCCTTGGTGCGCCCGTCCACCGCCAGGCCGGAACCGTTGGCGATGTCCCCGGCGGGGATGAGGCCCACCGAGAGAATCAGCGTGTCGCACTCCACCCGCTCCTCCGTGCCGGGGATGGGGCGGAGGCGTTCGTCGACCTGGGAGACCGTAACGGCCTCCAGACGCGCCCGGCCGTGAATATCGGTGACGGTATGGCTCAGGTACAGGGGGATGCCATAGTCGTTGAGGCACTGCTCGATGTTGCGGGGCAGGCCGCTGGGATAGGGCTGCACTTCATAGACGGCCTTCACATGGGCCCCCTCCAGCGTCATGCGGCGGGCCATGATCATGCCGATGTCGCCGCTGCCCAGAATGACCACCTCCCGGCCCACCATGAGGTTGCGCAGGTTAATGTACTCCTGGGCCACGCCGGCGGTGTAGATGCCCGCCGGGCGGCTGCCCGGAATGGCCAGGGCGCCCCGGGTACGCTCCCGGCAGCCCATGGTGAGAATCACCGCGTCGCCCCGGAGCTGTTTGAGCCCGGCGGGGCCGGAGGCGGTGACGGTGCGGTCGGCCTCCAGGGAGAGAACGGTGGTGTCGGTAAGGCAGGTGATGCCCAGCTCCTCCGCCTGGGCCACGAACCGCTGGGCGTACTCGGGGCCGGAGAGGGTCTCGCCGAAGCGGGTGAGGCCGAAGCCGTCGTGGATGCACTGACGGAGGATGCCGCCGGGGCGGTGCTCCCGCTCCAGCACCACCACGTCGTCGACGCCCTTCTGCCTGAGCCGGATGGCGGCGGCCAGGCCGGCGGGCCCGCCGCCGATGATTACCGCCTGATGGCGTTCCACGTTCATGCCGGCTCCCCTCCTTTCACTGACCCGGTGAACATCCAGGAGCCCTCCGGCCCCAGGTGGATGTCCCTGAAGTCCTCTCCCAGCTCCCGGCGGAGGGCCTCGGTGATGCGGGTCTCGCAGTAGCCGCCCTGGCAGCGGCCCATGGTGGCACGGGTGCGCACCTTGATACCGTTGACGGTGTGGACGCCCAGGGGGTTGTGGATGGCCTGGAGAATTTCGGCCTTGGTGACCTTCTCGCAGCGGCAGAAGATCTCGCCGTAGTCCGGGTTCTCCGCGATGGCGGCGGCCCGCTCCTCGTCGGTCATATCGGCAAAACGGCGGATGCCGTGCCGGATGGGATCAAAGTCGGGATTGGGCTCCAGCGCCTCCTGCCGGGCGATGAGGGCCACGGCCCGGCGGGCCAGCGGGAGGGCGGAGGTGACGCCGGGGGACTCGATGCCCACCAGGTTGACCACGCCGGGCGCCTCGTCCCGGCACTCCAGTACGAAGTCCTGTACCGCGCCGGTGGCGGGGTCGATGCGCTTGGGCCGGATGCCGGCAAAATTGCGGATGAAGTAAGCGCGGTCCATGTGCTTGAACATCCGCGAACCGCTCTCAATAAGGCCGTCCATGGCGGCCTGGGTGGACTCGTAGTCCTGGAAATCCCGCGCCAATTGGCTGTCGGGCCCCACCAGTACATTTCCGTCCACGGTGGGCGTGGCATGGGTGTCAAACGTATTATCCGGATTGGGGGCGGGATAGACGGGAATCCTGGCAAACTGGCCCGCCAGCTTGTCAAGAACGAAGTATTCGCCTTTGACCGGCTTAATGACATAGCCGGGAATGCCCAGCTGCCCGCTGACCACGGCGGAGTTGAGCCCCGCGCTGTTCACCACCCAGCGGGTGTGGAAGTCGCCCCTGGTGGTGTGGAGCAGGTGGGTGCCGTCGGCCTGCCGGGTCTCGCCGGTGAAAGCGCAGTTGAGGTGGTACTCCGCCCCGTTGTGAACCGCGTTCTCCGCCAGGGCGATGGTGTAGAGGAAGGGGTCCAGGATACCGCTGGCCGGGCACCACATGGCGAAATTTCCGCCGGCGCTGGGGTCAAGCTCATCCATCCGCTTGCGGTCGATGAGCTCCAGGCCCTTCACGCCGTTGGCCTCGCCCCGGGCCATGAATTGCTCCAGCCGCTGCCGGTGCTCATCGGTGAAGCCTACGATGAGCTTGCCGGTGCGCTTAAAGGGGACATCCAGCTCGCGGGCCACCTGGTCGAACTCCTGGTTGCCCTCCACGGCGCAGATGGCCTTGAGGGAGCCGGTCTTGTAGAGGAACCCGGCGTGGAGCATGCCGGTGTTGCGCCCGCTGGTCTGGGTGCAGACGTCGCTCTCCTTCTCCAGCACGGCGATGCGCAGCTTGTACCGGGACAGCTCCCGGGCGATGGCGCTGCCCACCACCCCGCCGCCGATGATGACGACGTCATAGGACTGCTGCATAGGGATAGCTCCTTTCTCCATTAAAGGAACAGGGTCAAAATGGGGACGGTGACCAGGCTGGTCAGCGTCGAGATAAACACACACTTGGAGGCGAACTGGGCGTCCGCCCCGTATTTCTGGGCCAGGATAGCGGTGGTGGAGCCGATGGGCATGCCGGTGAGCACCACGCTGACCCCGGCGGTGAGGGGATCCACCCTCAGCAGCCGCAGGGCCACGAGGCACACGGCGGGCAGCAGGAGCTGGCGCACCGCCACCAGATAGAAGCACTTGGGGTCGAACACGGTCTTGAGGGGCACGTCGGCCAGGATGGCCCCCACCAGGGCCATGGCCAGGGGGGAGGTGCAGGCGCCCAGGTTGTCCACGGCGGTGTCCACAAAGTGGGGCAGGGGGAGCTGGAAAAACATCCACGCCAGGCCCACCTCCACGGCGATGATGCCGGGGTTGAGCAGCACCTTCCGGACGGCCTGCTTGGCGTCGGCCTTGGTAAACAGGGAGATGCCGGCGCTCCACATGAGGATGCGGGTGGGGATAATGAACAGGGAGCCCAGAAAGAGGCCCTCGTCGCCGTAGGCGCCGCTGACCACGGGCAGTCCGGCAAAGCCGGAGTTGGTGACCAGGGTGCCGTACTGGAGGATGCTCTTCTCCCCATAGGGAAAGCGGTTGTAGAGCACCTTGCCCAGCAGCAGGGCCGCCGCGGCCATGACGGTGGCGATGAGGACGGCCACGCCCCCCTGCTTGAGGGACTCCAGGCTGAACTCCATGTGGAAGGACTCAAAGATCATGCAGGGCAGGGTGATGAGCACCACAAAGTCGGTCAGCTTATCCCGGGCCGCGTCGTTGAAAATGCCCTTCTTGCGGCAGAAGAAGCCCACCGCCATGTAGATGAAGAGGACGGTCTGCACGTCCACCATCTTGAAAAAGCTGTCCATACTACCCCTCGATGGGGGTGAGAAGGGCCCCGTCCCCGTCAAATTCCAGCGGCTCGGGCTCAGAGCAGGCCGCCACGCCGGGCCATTTACCCGCCTTCACGTCCCTGTAATAGGCCTCGCTGAGCATGATGCGGCCGATGTGGAGGCTGTTTGGGATGCGGATGATCCGGGCGCGGCTGCGGTCGATGCCGGTGCAGGTGCGGATACACATCTGAATAGCCTCCCTGTCGTTGGCCACCACGCAGGGGATGCGGGCGGAGGTGAGGACGGTAGAGGTGAGACAGTTGGGGTACATCTTTTCCGTGTCGATTTTGTCAAAGAACCGCTTTGTGATCACGTTGGCCAGGCCCACGCCCAGGGCGTTGCCGTGGCTGGCCGCGCTCAGATCGAGAAAGCAGGTGCGCTGCACCTCCACCCCGCCGTGGGCGTACTCGGTGGAAAAGGTGCCGGTGATGTTGGGGTCCACGCCGGTGCCCGAGTAGTTCTTGCCCGTCTCGTCCACCACCAGCACGTCGCAGGCGCCCACCAGCAGGGAGGGCATCCGCTCAAAGGCAAACTGGAGCAGCTCCGGCTCCCGGGCGAGAATGTCGTCCCTGTCGATGGCCTCGATGCGGCAGGTCTCGTCATAGGCGTTCTCGATACAGGGCAGGGCAAAGAGGATGGGGGCCCTGGCCAGAATGACCTTGGCGATGGAGGGGATGTTGGCCCCGATCTTGCCCATGCCGTCGGAGTGGACCCGCTCGGCCCCCTTCTGCTTGCCCAGGCCCACGGCGAGCATCTTGCAGGGCCCGCTCTCGTAGGGGCCGCGGAAGGCGTTGTGGGGCTTGAGGCGGCAGGAGACGATGATACCGTCGGCCTCATAGGCGTTTTTGTCCAGGTACACCGGCAGGCCGGTGTCGGAGGTGCCCAGCTCCACCACCTCCATGCTGCTGCGGATCTCACAGCCCATGGCCTCCGGGGTGATGCCGTAGCTGGCCAGCACCTCCAGCTGCCCCTCGGCAGTGGCGCCGCCGTGGCTGCCCATGGCGGGCACAATGAAGGGGACGGCGCCCCTGGCCTTTACAAAGTCCACGATGGACCGGGTGATGAGATCCACGTTGGCGATGCCCCGGCTGCCCGCCGTGATGGCGATGGACATGCCGGGCCGGATTTTGGAGCGGAAGGGCTCCCGGGACAGCTCCCCCGCCACGGCAGCGGGGATGTCTGCGGGGGCAATGCGCTCCCGGGGGAAGAGCTGCTCGGCGCGGAACATGCGGGGAATGGGCACGTCGGCCAGCAGACGGGAGACGACGCCCCCCTGTTTGATTTCCATACCAAACCGACCTTTCTCTTGTCAGGTAATAGGCGCGGGATTGAAGATGCACAGGTCGTTGTGGAAGCCGTACTGGTCGGAGTAGGGCTTCTTCACGCCGCTGGCCACGTCCAGAATCAGGTGGAACAGCTCGGCGCCCACGTCGGCG
>ENA-UPWS01001175-UPWS01001175.1-human-gut-metagenome-genome-assembly--contig:-NODE-1175-length-15959-cov-5.955358_pt1 | contig 15959 bp, 13 predicted proteins | sample MGYA00250054_ERZ773384 | MGnify/ENA primary metagenome ERZ773384 (study PRJEB29103, sample SAMN06111979) | human gut metagenome | biome: human gut; feature: ankylosing spondylitis patient; material... | reverse complement strand
CTTCGAACAGTGTGAAAATATCTTTTGTATACGAACGAATATAATCGAACTGTGCTTTTATAAATTCCTGTTTATCCTGCTTATTGTTTCCTAAATCTGATACAAAATCAGAAGCATTCATTGCATTTAAATACTTTCCGTCTTTTCCTGTACATGGTTTTCCTTCTACAGTAAATGCAACGTACTCAACTGACTTTAACTGTATAAGACTTAAAACAACTGAAGACCTAAGCAGCAGTTCTCTTTTAGAACTTAAGTCATAATATTTCTTACTAAAATCTATTTTCACTACTCCGTCTAAAAAGTCATAGCCGTTTACCTTTACACTTTTTGGTATTGCACTTTTATAATTCTGCTCTTTTCCCTGAGTAGTTAAGCAATCAAGTATTTCACCAATACTTTGAATTGTACTTTTATTTTTCAGGTTATGTTGTTCAGTTGCAACTGTATTTTCACTTTTTGAAACGTAATAAACCGACAAACCTGATTTTTTCTTTTCTTCATTATTGCCACAGGCAACAAACAAAGATGCAACCATACTTAACATTACGGTAATAATTAAAATTCTTGTAGTTTTCATTTTTACACCCTTATACAATATATTTAAGCGGAATTCTTACAATAAATGTTGTTCCCTCTCCTTCTTTACTATGAATCTTAATTGATCCATGATGCTTGAGAACAATATCTTTTGTAATAGCCAAACCTAAACCTGTTCCACCGGTCTCTCTGGCTCTTGCCTTATCCACTCTAAAGAATCTTTCAAAAACTCTTTCCTGATCTTCCTCTGCAATACCAATACCTGTATCAATTACCTTTAGGTAAAAATACTGATGGTCTGAATTAAGTGAAACTGTAACCGTCCCATCCGTATTGTTATATTTTATTGCATTTTCAACTAAGTTAGTTGCAACGCTTGCAAATTTTATCTCATCTACATCGGCAATAACTGGTCTGAAACTTTCAAATACAAGCTCGATGTTTTTATTTTCAGCAATAGGTTTTAGTCGTTTTAATACAGTCTCTAATATTTCATTGATATTTACAGTTGAAATATTAAGTTCTACATCCGGCTTTTCCATTTTAACCAAACTTAACAAATCGGTTATAATGTCATTTTCCCTGTCAATTTCCTTACAAATATCACCTAAAAATTCCTGATATAATTCTTCAGGCATCCCCTGATTTCCAATTAAGGATTCTGCCAACACCTTCATTGATGTAATCGGTGTCTTTAACTCATGGGAAACATTTGAAACAAATTCCTGTCTTGTTTTATTTTGTGCTTTCATTCTATCTACATAATGAGAGAAATCTTCTGTTATTTTCGTTATTTCAGGATATTTACTCTTATTTTCATCATGTGTATGACCATGTGTAATTCTCTTAATTGAACCGTACATTTCCTTAATCGGTCTGTTAAACGCTACCGAACAAATCCATGCCATAATAAGTGCAAAAACAGCAACTAACGAATCTGCAATTGCTGCAAATCTGTCAACTGTTTTTCTATAGCTTTGTACATCCTCCATAGAATATCTGATATACAAAACACCTATAATGCTTGACTTGTTATTAACTATATTATTTGAAACATTAACGCTTATAATCAAAGGCTGGGCAAATTCAACATATTTACCTTTTTTGCTGTTAATAAATATGCTTTTTCCCTCCATTGCCTTGATTACATTCTCAGCAACACTTGTTTTTCCAACTGCACTGTTGTCTGTATCTTCAACAATAACATACTGGCTGTTAATAATCTGTACTCTACAGTTATGTTCCCCTGCAAGCTGTGCTATTTGAGTTTCTATAACCTTAGACTGGTTATTTTTTTCTAAATAACCCTCACTTACTATGCTATTTTTTAGCATGGAGTTGTTTATTTTAAATCGTTCTATCTTCTTATCACTATAAGAGTCTACCGATAAATTTACCAATACAATACTAACAATTATTGTTGGTATCATTATTAGTAAAGACACCGATATAAATATCTTAAATCTTAAGCTTCTTAATAAATTAATTATTTTTTTTAACCACTTTTTTTCCATTGTTCTATCCCTGGAAGTAATAACCCATGCCCCACTTTGTATGAACATACTCTGGTTTTGCAGGGTTTTCTTCTATTTTTTCTCTTAATCTTCTTACATTAACATCTACAGTTCTCGCATCTCCCGGATACTTTGTACCCCAAATTAAAGTAAGCAACTGTTCTCTTGAATAAATCTTGCCGGGATTTTCAGCTAAAAGTTTTAAAATATCAAACTCTTTTACAGTAAGTCTTATTTCCTTTTCATCTATGTACAGACGTTTTGCATCTATATCTAATTTCATGCTACCTGACACAATTACTTTTGGTTCTTCCTGTACTGTAGGAGTTTTTCTGCGATTACGTCTTATAATCGCTTTAATTCTTGCTTTCACTTCAAGAATGTTAAAAGGCTTAGTGATATAATCATCTGCTCCATATTCAAGTCCTAAAATCTTATCCATATCCTCGCCTTTTGCTGTAAGCATAATTATTGGAACATCTGAAAATTCCCTAACCTGCTGACAAACCTGATATCCGTCAAATACAGGTAACATTAGATCTAAAAGCATAATGTCATATTCTTTATCTCTTGCCTTATCTATGGCTTCCTGTCCGTCATAGGCACAATCCACTTCATATCCGTCCTGCTCAAGACTAAATTTCAGTCCTTTAACAATTAACTTTTCATCATCTACCACTAAAGCCTTCATTTTATTTCTCTCCTACTATCTATATCCTATGCGGTAATTAAATCTTCAATATTGGAATAGGTTGAGTCGCCTATACCTGATACATTTTTAATGTCTTCTTTTGAAGAAAAACTACCATTCTCTTCTCTATATTTTATAATTGCTGCCGCCTTTGAGTTTCCAATTCCAGGCAACTTGGTTAATTCACTTTCCCTTGCCGTATTTATGTTAATCAGACTGCTATTTATATCCTGATTTTCGCTTAAACTATCATTAGTTTCACCAGATATGCTTTTCTTTGAAAGACTCTTTTTGTATTCTTTCTTAGACATTACATAAATATTTTGAGCATCTACAACTGTTTCTGCTAAATTAATGTTGTTTTTCTTAGCATTCTTCGTTAAACCGCCGGCTTTCTTAATTGCCTTATAAGCTCTGTCACCATTCTTCAATTTATACACACCCGGATACTTAACCTGTCCGTTAACATATACGTATATATTATCATTTTTTGTTTCCTGTTTTTTGCTACCTGATTCTAACACACTTTCGTTAGAACTTTCACCGGATAATTGCACCGAATTATCCTTTCCACAGCCAACAAAAAAAGAACATGTTGCAAGTACAACTGTTATCATAATAATTATTTTATTTGCCATTCATTCTCCTTTCGGAGCTTCCCTACGAACGCTACTCTAATTGTACAAAAATAAACAATACTTATCAACTGACTTTTTTAACAATTTTAAAATTGAATTACCTGTGAAAAATAAAAATTCCCACAATTGCAACTAAGGCACCAACCAATTTGCTCCACTGGAAAGGTACTTTGTCTACGCCAAACAACCCAAAAAGTTCAATTAAATACGCAACAATTATCTGAGATATAACAATAATAAGCACAGCTTTTGCCGGACCTAAACTGTTCATACTTTTTATAACTGTCATTGTTATAAAAGCACCTATAACGCCTCCTAAAAGCATGTACTTATTTTCAACATGAAACATCCCCATTACATTTTGTTTTCCTGTAACAAACCATGCAATTACGCAAACTAAAAAAGCAGTTAGCTGAACCCACGAATTCGCTGCCCACATACTGCTGCTTTTTGTTATTCCCGTATTAAAAACCCCTTGTATACTCATTAACGCACCTGATATTAATGCAATAATAAATCCCCACATAACTTCCTCCTAAAAAACTTTTTCTTTAGGATTTCCAAATATGTAACTTTTATGCAATTTAAAAAATCTTCTTCAAAGACCATGGAGATTTAATGAATTAAGAAGAAGCCTTGATGGCATTAGTCAGAAAGTTTTAACTGATTTACTTAGGTCTATGGAAGATGATGGTATTATTACACGAACCGTTTACCCGGAAGTTCCACCTAGAGTTGAATATGCTTTAAGCGATTTAGGGGAAACCATGGGACCTATTCTTAACGCAATGCAGGAATGAGGCGACATCACTTTTTCTTTTCAGTTAAAAAATCACAGAAATTGTAGTTCCTTCATTTATATAACTTTCTATTTTTATTTCTGCGTTGTGTTGTTCTGCTATATGTTTTACTATTGCAAGTCCAAGACCTGTACCACCTGTTTTCTTTGACCTTGCCTTGTCAACACGATAAAATCTTTCAAATATGTGCTGTTGCTCTTTTTCAGGTATACCAATACCGTTATCCCTAACCTGAAGAATAATGTTGTCTTTCTCTCTAAATACTGATACCCAAACATTTCCTTCCGGCTTGTTGTATCTAATAGCATTATCACAAAGATTATAAATAATTTCCTGTATCATATCCTGATTTGCATCAATTACACAGCCATCTTCACACTTATCCAATGAAATATTAACATTATGCTTTTCTGCATTCATTTGAAGTATTTCCACACAATTAACCACTTCATCTGTAAGACTTACTTTAGTTTTTGACATTTGACCATTCATAACATCAAGTTCTGAAAGTTCAATAATATCATTAATCAAAGACAACAGTCTTAATGAGCTCTTATGAATTTCACCGGCAAATCTACATATATCCTCTTCCTTTGCCATACCTGTTTCAATCAACTCTGCGTAGCCTGAAATTGATGCCAAAGGTGTTTTTAATTCATGAGAAACGTTTGCCGTAAAATCCTGTCTCATATTAGCACTCTTTTTCAAGGCTTTATGCTGACTGTGTATCTTATTTAAAAACGGCTTAATTTCCTCGTAAGTTTCTGTTACTTCTTCCTCATCCATATTTTGAGCAAGCTGTTCTATGGGTTCTACCAATCTCTTTGCAAGAAGCTTTGATACGATAAAACAGATTATTGCTACCAATAAAAGTTCCATTATTAATATTGGTAAGATCTTAAAAATAAACTGCCAGACACTTACTACTTCTTTTGCCACACGAAGAATCTGACCATTCTCCAGCTTCTCGGCATAGTAGTAGGTTGTCTTGTCTAAGGTATCAGACTTTCTTGTTGCCTCACCATGTCCATGCTCTAATGCCTCTTTAATTTCAGGTCGGTTTACATGGTTATCCATAGTTCCAATATCTGCATTACTGTCGTATAAAACGTCGCCCTTTGTATCAATAACCGTTATTCTTAAATTATCAATCCTGGGATCAAAATCTTTTTCAACATACTGCAAAACAGCTTCTGTTGTATTAAGAATATGGACGTGTGTTTTCAAATCTTCCATAACCTGTTCACTAAACAAATTATAAAAGGTAAACACTGTAACACTCATTGTAAAAAGCATCATTATTACTGATACTAATGTCATTCTAATATAGATTTTTCTTTTCATCTTATCCTCTTTTTCTATACACTGTTGTAATTAAATATTGTTTATGATTCCGGATAGAACTAATTTTTCACCTGTTCACATTCTACCACTTTAATTATTACAGGTATATCTACTTTTCCTTTATATAATTTAAAGTGTAACCAACATTTCTAACAGTTTGAACTAATGCACCCTTGTCACCTAATTTCTTTCTTAAAGTCTTAATGTGCATGTCTAAAGTTCTTGATTCTCCTTCGTAATCAATTCCCCATACTCTGTCAAGGATTCTGCCTCTTTGAAGGACAATACCCGAATTTTGCATAAGGTATTTTAATAATTCAAACTCCTTATATGTTAAATCACACTGCTTACCATCTACAGTTACCTTATGTTTTGCATCATTAAGAACAATCCCCTCAAATTCCAGTGATGTTTCAACAGAAAGATTAGCTCTTCTAAGCATTGCCTTTACTCTTGAAATAAGCTCCATTACACCAAAAGGCTTTGTCATGTAGTCATCCGCTCCCTGGTCAAGACCTTTTACTTTGTCCATTTCAGATGATTTGGCAGTAACCATAATAACCGGTATGGAAGCTGTTTCAGGATGTTCCCTTAAATCTTTTACAAGTGATAAGCCATCTCTGTCAGGAAGCATAATATCCATAATAATTAAATCCGGATATTTATTTTCCATTTTTTTATCGAAATCCTTGGCATTTGAAAATGTATAAACTTCAAAGCCTGAATTTTTCAATGCAAACTCTTCAATTTCAGCTATATTCTTGTCATCTTCAACTATATATATTTTCTGCATGTATTTTCTCCTTATCGAGAAAAATGGGCACGTTTCCATGCCCATTTTCGTTAGTATCTTTTCTAGTTTATTTTCTTTTCAGATAAAATAGAAAATGCAATATTTACAGCATGATCTGCAATTCTTTCGTAACCAATTACTAAATCAGTAAACACAAGTCCTGATTCAATTGAGCATTTTCCGCCTGCCATTCTCTTAACATGACCTTCCTGACAATCAATTTTCATCTGATCTATAACATCTTCTAAACGGTCAACTTCATCAAATTTTGATTTATCTTCATTTACAAAGATTTCAACTGCCTTCTCGTATATTTCCATAACTTTCTCATACATAGTAAGCATTTCGTCTCTGCCTTCTTTAGAGAACTCGATTTTCTGATTCTTCTCTTTCAAGGCATCATCCATAATATTAACTGCATGGTCGCCGATTCTTTCAACGTCAATTACTACATGGAAAAGTCCACCTAATCTTTCTTTATCCTTAAGTGGTAAACCGTATCTGTTAGCATCAACCATGTATTCAGTAATACCATGACTTAAAAAGTCTATATATTTTTCTCTGGCATATACTTCCTTATATGTTGAAAATTCCTTGTCAATTAAGGCTTTTGATGATTCTTCTAAGTTAATCTTAACCATGTCAGCCATACGCTGAATTTCCTGAACAACTTCAACCACAACAGTAGTTGGGTTTGTAAGACCTGATTTTCCAATATACTTTAATACCATCTCGTCTTCATCCTGCTCTTCACCAGATCTAGAATGAATAACCTTCTTGGATAACTTAACAAGTAAGTTAGAACATGGTAATAAAATAATACACTGGAATACCTTAAATATTGTATCTGCATTTGCTACAAAACGCTTATCTGTTCCACTAATTGAATTAATCAAATTAACAATTGGTTCTGAAGCAAAGATTAAAATAGCACCAATTACAACTAATCCTACAACATTAAACATTACATGGATAAAAGCTGTTCTTTTTGCTTTTCGGTTTGCATTCATTGCTGCCATAACCGCTGGCATACATGAACCAATATTTGCACCTAAAATAAAATATAAACATGCAAGATAATCTGTTCCACCTGTTACCGGATCAATAATAATATTTGAACCTGCCAACAATACAAGCACACTGACTGTTACTGATGAACTCTGAAGAATTGATGTAAAAATCAATCCTACAAGCACTGATATTATTGGGTTAGTTAAATATCCAAACACATTCATTAATTCAGGTATTTCCTTAATTCCATGAAGTGCTTCTGTCATAAAATTAATTCCTAAAAATAATGAACCGAAACCAAAAATAACGGCTGCGATTTTCTTTAACATTGGTTTCTTACAAAATGATAATATTGCCGCACCAATGAAAATAATAAATGGTGCCACTGCTGTAAGTTTCAATGAAACAAGCTGTGATGTAATTGTTGTACCAATATTCGCACCAAATGTAATTCCTACAGATTGTTCCAAAGTCATGATACCGGCATTAACAAAACCAACTTCCATAACGGTTGTTGCACCGGATGACTGGATAAACGCTGTGAATAAAGCACCACATACAACAGCTATATATTTATTTCTTGTACAACGGTCCAAAATGGTTCTTAACCTACCACCTGCCGCCTGCTGTAAGCTGTCGCTCATATACTTCATTCCAAAAAGGAATAGTGCCAATCCACTAAGCAATTGTGTAATTAATACATACATTTTCTTTCTCCCATAAATTTTATTATCTGAACATAGTTCATTTTAATCATATAAATTTATAAGTTTTCCGTAAACCACCTTAACAATCTAATGTAAAGTCTATGTAAAATTTTATCACAGTTTTTACAAAAAACAAAACTTTTTTTACAATATTGCAATTTTTGTAAAAACAATTCAATTTAACAAAGAAAAAGCAATCCGATGACACAAACCTGCCACCAAATTGCTAAATCAGTCAAATTATAATTTTATAAACATTTACGTAAAATAGTAATCATTTCGTCAACCTGCTCTTTTGTTATAATAAGCGGTGGCAACATTCTAAGAACATTTCCCCCTGCTGATATAACAAAAAGTCCGTTTTCAATTGCTTTTGCAATTGTATCGCCTACAGGTGTCTCAAGAACAAGTCCCTGCATCATGCCTTTTCCACGTCTTCCTTTTACGTTGTCGAAATCTTCTACAATTTTGTCTAACTGCTCTTCTAAATATGCACCAACAACTTTTACGTTATCTAAAACATTTTCTTTTTCATAAATATCAAGGACTGTTGATACAGCCTGTGTTGCTAATGGATTGCCACCATACGTTGTTCCATGGTCGCCCGGAACTAAAGAGTTACAGCATTTCTTGCCGGCAATAAATGCACCTACAGGTACACCACAGCCAAGTCCTTTTGCTGAAGCAATAATATCCGGTACTACATCATAATTTTGGAAAGCAAACATTTTTCCGGTTCTACCCATACCACACTGCACTTCGTCACAAATCATAATTATGTCTTTTTCTGTACATAACTCTCTTATGCCTTCAATAAATTCTTTTGTTGCAGGATAAATTCCACCTTCACCCTGTAGTGGTTCCAAAATAATTGCACAGGTTTTATCATTTACTAATTCTTTTACACTGTCTAAATTATTATATTCTGCAAATTTAATGCCACCAATCATAGGCCCAAAAGGTTTCTGATAATGTTCATTTCCTGTAAGTGCCAATGAACCCATTGTTCTACCATGGAAAGAATGATTCATTGCAATCACTTCATGATTTGCATGACCGTCTCTGTCATAAGCATATCGTTTTGCCATTTTTAAAGCACCTTCAATAGCTTCTGCACCACTGTTTGTAAAGAACACTTTTTCAAGCCCTGCTGCCTTAACAATTTTTTCAGCAGCTTCTATAGATGGTATATTGTAAAATAAATTAGATGTATGAGTTATTTTGTCAATCTGATTCTTTAAGGCTTCTTTGTAAACTTCATTGCCATAGCCTAAACTACATACGCCAATTCCTGATGCAAAATCTAAATATTTCTTTCCATTTACATCATAAATATAAGCCCCTTCTGCTTTATCAATAACTACTTTAAATCTATTATAAGTATGTACAAAATATTGTTCTGCCTTGTCCATATACTCTGTATCTTTCATATTTTCACCCAAAACCTTTCTTTTAATCTAAATTATTTATTAAAGAATTTTGTCTGTTCATCGCCTAAAATTGCTGTTCCAACACCCTTGTTTGTAAAGATTTCCAAAAGAATACTATGAGGGATTCTTCCGTCAAGGATATGAACTCTTGAGACACCATTTTTTATTGCATCCATACAGTTTCTAATCTTTGGTAACATACCACCTACGATTATACCGTCTTCAATTAACTTTTCTGCTTCTGAAACTGTCATTTCAGAAATTACCGTACTGCTGTCATCTTTATCCATATAAACACCTTCAGTGTCTGTTAAAAACGCAAGTTTTTCAGCCTTTACTGCCTCTGCAATAGCACTTGCAGCATCATCAGCGTTAATGTTATAGCCATGGAAATCTTCATCTAAACCAATAGGACATACAATTGGTAAGAAATCATCTTCAAGTAATTCAAGAAGTATATCTTCATTAACGTGTGTAACTTCACCTACATATCCAATATCTTCGCCCTCTGATAATTTTTTCTTTACAGTGAGAAGTCTACCGTCTTTACCACTAATACCAATGGCACGAACGCCTAACTGTTCTACTATCTGAACTAATTTCTTATTTACACTGTTAAGAACCATTTCAGCAGCTTCTAATGTGTCCTCATCTGTTACTCTAAGTCCGTTAATAAACTTAGTGTCCATTCCAAGTCTGTCAATATGACGGCTGATTGCCTTACCGCCTCCATGAACAATAATAGGTTTAAAACCTACTAATTTAAGAAGTGTAATATCCTGAATAACACTCTTCATAAAGTTTTCATCAAACATTGCACTACCGCCATATTTTACAACAATAATTTTTCTGTTAAATCTTTGAATATAAGGTAATGCTTCAATAAGAACATCTCCTTTTTCAATCCATTTATCCATATCAAGTTGCTGCTGTCCCTTCATTATCATAGCTTCTCTCTCCTTTTCTTTACCTAATCTGCATATTTATTATCAGTCCTGTTGTGGCTCAATGTCTTTTTTCAATATTGTATAAGCACAAGTTGATAAAACATTTTGACACTATAATTATATTTATTATTTTTAACTTCTGTAGTCAGCGTTAATGCTTACATATTCATGTGTTAAATCACAGCCCCAGGCTGTAGCTTCTGCCTCTCCCATTTTCATGTCACATATAGCTGTAACATAGTTTTCTGACAAAATTTCTGTAGCTTTTTCTTCGCTGTAATCTGTTGCCATTCCATTTTCAACTATCTTTAACTTACCTGCTTTACTTTCAAAATAAATATCTACTGTGTCAGGATTAATTTTTGCACTTGAATAACCAAGAGCACATAAAATTCTTCCCCAGTTAGCATCATGTCCGTAAATAGCAGCCTTTGTTAAACTTGATGTAATAACTGATTTTGCAAGTGTAACTGCCTGTTCTTTAGAACTTCCGTTAACGATTTTCACTTCAAATAAAGCTGTTGCCCCTTCGCCATCACCAGCAATTTTCTTTGACAAAAATACATTAACATTATGTAATGCTTCTACAAATTTATAGTAATCGTCATTTTTTTCTGTAATTTTGTCATTACCTGATAAACCGTTTGCTAACAATAAAACAGTGTCGTTTGTTGAAGTATCTCCATCAACAGAAATCATGTTAAATGTATCCTTAATGTCTTCTTTCAAAGCCTCTGTTAAAAGTTCCTTTGAAATATTAATATCTGTAGTAATAAAACCTAACATTGTACACATATTAGGATGAATCATTCCTGAACCTTTGCACATGCCACCAATAGTACATTTCTTACCACCGATTTCTACTTCGTAGGCAATTTCCTTTGGAACTGTATCTGTTGTCATAATGGCTAATGCTGCATTATGACCTCCGTCAACTGTGTCATTTAATTCAGGCACAAGCATTTCAATGCCTTTTGTGATTTTCTCCATATGAAGCTGGGCACCAATTACACCTGTTGACGCAACTAATACTTCATCTTTACCTACATTTAAAGCTGTAGCTGTAGCTTCTGCCATGTCTTCGCAATATTTCATTCCCTCAGCCCCTGTGCATGCATTTGCCACTCCGCTGTTGCAAACTACGGCATGTACAAAATCACTGTTTTCTACTATATTATTGTCCCATTTTACAGGGGCAGCTTTAACCTGATTTGTTGTAAAAGTACCTGCTGCAACGCATGGTTCTTTACTATAAATCATAGCCATGTCTTTCTTTTCTGTATTACCTTCTTTAATGCCGACTCTAAGACCGTATGCACTAAAGCCTTTTGCAGCTGTAACGCCGCCATCTATTACTTTCATTGTTTTCCTCCTAAAAATTTTCAACTTCAATTCCTTCTACAACAAGATGTTATCCAACTGAAAGGGAACTTAATAACATTATCGAAAGCCCGCTCCCGCTGCGTCCGCCTCGTAGTGGTTCTATCAAGCCGACTTTGCTGCCTTGATGAACCGACGGGCTACCAGCGCTTTCTTTTTAATGTTATTAAGTTTCCTTTCAGTTGTTTGCAAGCGAGCTTGCAACACCTTTTTTCTTATGCCTGGTAGAATTATGTTCTATGGGAACATTGGTACTTGTTGTAAGCCTTCGCTTTCCGGTAATCCAAATAGTATGTTCATGTTTTGAACTGCCTGACCGGCTGCTCCTTTGATTAAGTTATCAAGAGCTCCCATCATTACAATTCTGTTTGTTCTTTCATCAATCTTGAAGCCTACATCAACGAAGTTACTGCCTTCAACCCAACGTGTTTCAGGTGTTTCGTCTTTATTTAATACTCTGATGAAGAATTCGTCTCCGTAGTATTTGTCGTAGGCTGCCTTTACTTCTTCATAAGAAACAGGCTTCTTTAAATTAGCATATGCAGTTACTAATATTCCTCTTTGCATTGGTACTAAATGTGGAGTAAAGTTAATCATTACTTCCTCACCTGCTGCATAGCTTAACTGTTCTTCAATTTCAGGTGTGTGTCTGTGTGTTGTTACACCGTATGCTTTGATATTTTCATTTACTTCACAGAATAAGTTTGGAACTTTTGCTCCACGGCCTGCTCCTGAAGTTCCTGACTTTGCATCAACAATAATTGACTTAGGATCAATTAAGCCTTCTTTTACCATTGGGTAAATTGAAAGGATACTGCATGTTGTATAGCAACCCGGATTTGCAATAATTCTTGCACCTTTTACTTTGTCTCTATTAATTTCGCAAAGTCCATATACAGCTTCTTCTATAAACTGTGGGCTTTGGTGTTTGATGCCATACCATTTTTCGTAAGTTGCAACATCTTTAATTCTAAAGTCTGCACTTAAATCTATAATTTTTACCTTATTTAATATTTCTTCATTAACTAATGAACCACATAAGCCCTGTGGTGTTGCTGTAAAAATAACATCTACAGCTTCTGCTAATTCTTCCATATTATCTTCTAAACATTTTGCATCAACAATCTGAAACATATTTCTAAATACTGATGCGTAATCCTGATCAACATAACTTCTTGAGCCAAACCATACAACTTCAGCTTCTTTATGCTGCATAATTAATCTTACAATTTCTACTCCTGCATATCCTGTAGCGCCAATAATTCCAACCTTAATCATAATTTCCTCCTATATATAAGCAGTCAAATCTATTAATCTAACCTATTATAATAATGAAATATAATATTGAACCTATTCATTTTATAATAATGAAGCTCTTCATTTCATTATGTGTTAATAGTGTTTTTCAGCCATAAAATATGGTATTTATGGACCTGTTTAATTTTATAATCATATTACATAAAATACAAGAGATTTTACTGCAATGTAGAAATTATACACCTATTATGTATAATATGCAAGTTTTCTTTAAGTTTTATGCATAATTATACATAAATTTATATTTTTTCTTGCATTTTATGCATTATTGATGTATAGTAACTCGTGGAAAGAATATATATTATATGGAGGATTAATATTATGGCAAAGGAAAAAGTTATTTTAGCTTATTCAGGTGGTCTTGATACAACTGCTATCATCCCTTGGCTAAAAGAAAATTATAATTATGATGTTGTTTGCTGTTGCATCAACTGTGGACAGGGCGAAGAATTAGATGGTCTTGAAGAAAGAGCTAAATATTCAGGTGCTGCAAAATTATATATTGAAGACATTACAGATGAGTTTTGTGATGACTACATTGTACCTTGTGTACAGGCAGATGCAGTTTATGAAAATAAATATTTACTTGGTACTGCTATGGCTAGACCTGGTATTGCTAAGAAATTAGTTGAAATTGCAAGAAAAGAAGATGCTGTTGCAATTTGTCATGGTGCTACAGGAAAAGGTAATGACCAGATTCGTTTCGAACTTGGAATCAAGGCTCTTGCTCCTGACATTAAGATTATCGCTCCTTGGAGAGATGACAAATGGAACATGGATTCAAGAGAAGCTGAAATTGAATATTGTAAGGCTCATGGAATTGATCTTCCATTTGGTACAGACCAGAGCTACAGCCGTGACAGAAACTTATGGCACATTAGTCATGAAGGATTAGAATTAGAAAATCCTGCAAACGAACCAAACTATGAACATCTTTTAATGTTAGGTGTTTCTCCAGAAAAGGCTCCTGACGAAGGTGAATATGTAACAATGACATTTGAAAAGGGTGTTCCAACATCTGTTAATGGTAAAAAAATGAAAGTATCTGACATTGTTCGTGAATTAAACAGACTTGGTGGAAAACATGGCATTGGTATTATTGATATTGTTGAAAACCGTGTTGTTGGTATGAAGTCTCGTGGTGTTTATGAAACTCCAGGTGGAACAATTCTTATGGAAGCTCACAGACAGCTTGAAGAATTAGTTCTTGATCGTGCCACAATGGAAACAAAGAAAGACATGGGCAACAAATTAGCTCAGATTGTTTACGAAGGAAAATGGTTTACACCACTTCGTGAAGCTATACAGGCATTTGTTGAATCAACACAGGAATACGTTACAGGTGAAGTTAAATTCAAACTTTACAAAGGAAACATCATCAAAGCCGGAACTACTTCTCCATATTCATTATACAGTGAAAGCCTTGCATCATTTACAACAGGGGATTTATATGACCACCATGATGCTGAAGGATTCATCACATTATTTGGCTTACCACTAAAGGTTAGAGCTATGATGAAGAAAGAAAACGGACTTCAGAAATAATTAATTTTTATATAACTTACTAATTTATGAATTGTAATTTATAGATTGTAATCAAAGAAAACCCACATCTAATGATTAATTTCTAATCTTAGATGTGGGTTTCTTTTTATATAATCTTAAATGTGGTTTTATTATCTAATGTTAAGATTTGGGTTTCTTATTTCAATACCAACGCCTGAGTGCTTTTTATTACTAACTTATTATTTGCCATCTCACATTCTTCCATATTATTAAGAAGTACCTGATATTCTTTTTCCATTTCTAAAGTAATATCTTCCTGACCGAAATTGGCAACTACAAGTATCTCTTTACCTTCAAACACACGCTTGTATGCAAAAACATTATCTTTGTCCATAAAAATCGGAGTTGTTTTCCCGTAAACAAATAAATCTGCATATTTTTCATTTTTTCTTAATGCTATTAACTTCTTATAGTAATTCAAAACAGAATTATTGTCTTTTTCCTGCTCCCTTACGTTACACTGTGCATACAACGGATTAACTTTAAGCCATGGTGTACCTGTTGTAAAACCTGCATTTTTTTCACCTGACCACTGCATAGGTGTTCGTCCATTATCCCTACTATGCTTGTAACAAATATCCATTGCCTCTTCTTTTGTTTTGCCTGCTTCAATTGCCAAATTATATTCATTTATTGTATTAATATCATCATATTCAGATATATCTTCAAATCTTGTATTAGTCATGCCGATTTCCTGTCCCTGATATATGAAAGGAATCCCACGTAACAAAACAATAATTGTTCCAAGCATTTTTGTGCCTTGGTCATTTCTTGCATGTTCCGGAAGATATCTGCTTGCCCCTCTTGGCTCGTCATGGTTTTCAATTATATTTGACAAAAAGCCAACATTTTCACTTTCTTTTTGAGCATTAAAAATAGCATTTCTATATTGTTTAAATGTAAAATCAGGTGCATCGTACCAGCCATGTTCGCCAAAGGACAAACACTGAGCTGAAAAATCAAACATAGATGAGAAGTGACCGTTTTCTCCGATAAATTCTCCCAGTTCATCTTTTTTCATGTTAAACACTTCACCTACTGTAAACGCATCATGTTTTTCAAAAGTATTTTTCTTTAAATTTTCAAGCATGCTACCAATGCCTGTTGCGTGCTCTGCCACCTTGCCGGCATGTACCAGTCCGTCTTCACCGTCAGGCTCAAGATTTTCAAAATTCAAATCTTTTGCAATGTTAATAATGGCATCAATTCTAAAGCCTGAAACACCCTTATCAAGCCACCAGTTTATCATTTTATAAAGTTCATCTAAAACTTCTTTGTTGT
>ENA-UPWS01001123-UPWS01001123.1-human-gut-metagenome-genome-assembly--contig:-NODE-1123-length-16375-cov-8.698675_pt1 | contig 16375 bp, 8 predicted proteins | sample MGYA00250054_ERZ773384 | MGnify/ENA primary metagenome ERZ773384 (study PRJEB29103, sample SAMN06111979) | human gut metagenome | biome: human gut; feature: ankylosing spondylitis patient; material... | reverse complement strand
GTTGTTCGTAAATTGCAGGCCGAGAAGCGTGATAATCGTATCCGTGGTACGGTTATTGATTCGAATAAGGAACCGATTCCAGGAGCCAGCATCATCGTAAAAGGTACTCGTACGGGTACTTCTACTAATATTGAAGGTGAGTTTACTTTGGATGTTAAGGATGATAAGGTGACTTTGGAAATCTCTTTTATTGGTATGAAGAAACAGACTCTTCAGGTAGATGCTACACGTAAGAAGATGCTTGAGATTACTATGTTGGATGATGTGAAGACATTAGAGGATGTAGTTGTAACCGGATATAGCAATGTTCGTAAATCAAGCTTTACTGGTAGTTCTACCCAAATAACAGGTGATGAGTTGCGTAAGGTATCGCAAACCAATGTTCTGGATGCCATGCAGTCATTCGACCCTTCTTTTCGTTTGATGAGCAATACGCAGTTTGGTTCCGATCCGAACGCATTGCCTGAAATGTATATTCGTGGACGTTCAGGGGTAGGTACCAGAGATTTGGATAAGAATCAATTGTCTAAATCGAATCTGGAAAATAATCCCAATCTGCCTACATTCATTATGGATGGATTTGAAGTTAGCATCGAAAAGGTATACGACTTAGATCCCAGCCGCATAGAGAGCATGACCATCCTAAAAGATGCTGCAGCTACCGCTATTTACGGTTCGCGTGCCGCTAACGGTGTGGTAGTTATCACTACCGTCACTCCGAAACCAGGTGAAGTGCGTGTCTCTTACAACTTTACAGGTACGGTGGAAATGCCCGACTTGAGCGACTATAATCTGGCAAATGCTTCAGAAAAACTGGAGATGGAACGCCTTGCCGGACTTTTCGATAATAGTAACATGGAAAATCAAATTCTTGATTATAATAAGAGATTTGCACAAATTCAACGTGGTGTGGATACTGATTGGATGGTACTGCCTCTACGAAATGCATTCGACCATAAACACAGCCTCTTTATAGAGGGAGGTACGCAAAACTTGCGTTGGGGTGTAGATGCTTCTTACAATGCAGCGAATGGTGTGATGAAGGGGTCAGGACGTGATCGCTATAGTGTTGGTTTCTCTCTGGATTATCGTATGAAGTCTTTGCAAGTGAAGAACACTGTATCGTTCACTCATTCTAAATCGAAAGAGTCGCCTTATGGTTCGTTTAGTGACTATACCATTTTGCAACCCTATGATACACCTTATAATGATGACGGGACATTGCGAAAAAGGTTGAGCTTCTCGAAGAATAGCAATTTACGCGAGGCTAACAACCCACTATACGAAGCGACTCTTGGCAATTATACTTGGAGTGCTTATGATGAAGTATCCAATAATTTGAGTTTGAATTGGTATCTGACCGATTACTGGACTGTTAGAGGTCAATTTAGTGTGAACCGTAAATATTCTAGTGGAGAACGGTTTATCGACCCGCTGTCTTCAAAAACCACGGCTGCTCCTAATGAAGGTGGACATAACTTGGGTGACCTCTATGTGGATGATGGAAATAGTTTGAATTGGAATGCAAATGCAGCTTTATATTATACACGTTCTTTCAATAAACATAATTTAAATCTGTCTGTGGCATGGGAGGCATCTTCTGGTTCATCAGATGCGACAAACGTTCATTACCGCGGATTCCCGAGTGGACAATTCCATTCATCGAATTATGCAGCCGAAATATATGAAAAGCCGTCACGTACCGAAGGTACTTCACGCATGGTCAGTGCATGGGCTACCGGAAACTATACATGGAATGATATTTATTTGGCTGATTTCTCTGTTCGTTTTGATGGGTCATCTGATTTTGGCTCCAAGCAACGCTGGGCACCGTTCTTCTCCGGAGGTTTGGGGGTGAACATTCATAATTATGAGTTTCTAAAAGGAAATGAGATAGTTAACAAATTGAAGGTACGTGCATCGTATGGCCGGACTGGTAAAGCTAGTTTTCCAGCTTATGCTGCTACGACTATGTACGAAGCGCTTTTTGATGAATGGTATGCAACAGGTTTTGGCGCAGTGTTGAAAGCTTTGGGAAATAACAACTTGACTTGGGAAAAGACTGATAAGTTTAATGTAGGTATTGAAATGCAATTTTTGAATCGGCGTTTGACAGTGGATGCAGATTATTATCATGATAAAACAATTGATTTGGTGAACGATGTCAGCCTGTCTCAAACTTCCGGCTTCTCTAGTTATAAAGACAATATGGGTGAAGTACTGAATCAGGGATTTGAGTTGCAGGTACGTGGCGAAGTATTCCGTAATCGTGACTGGTTGGTGGCGTTATGGGGAAATATGGCACACAACAAGAATAAGATTCTAAAAATTTCTGATTCTCAACGTGCCTACAATCAGCGAGTAAAAGAATTCTATGAGAATATAGTGAATGAAGAGTATGGCCGCTATAATTCTAAATATGGAGTACCAATTTCTCAATATGAGGAAGGACAGTCACTTACTTCCATTTGGGCTGTGAAATCTTTGGGTATTGATCCTACTACAGGTAAGGAAATATTCTTAAACCGTGATGGTAGTGTGTCCGACACATGGAATGCCACTCAAGAAGTGGCTGTTGGTAATACTGAACCTAAATTCAATGGCTCTATCGGATTTAATGCTGCTTATAAACAATGGAGCTTATTTGCTGCTTTCCAATACGAATGGGGCGGGCAGGAGTATAATCAGACTTTGGTAGATCGGGTGGAGAATGCCAGAATACAATATCAAAACGTAGACTTGCGTGTGTTGACCGACAGATGGAAACAGCCGGGAGATATTGCGCAGTTTAAAGATATTAAAAATGCCGATAGTGCCACTATGCCGACTTCACGCTTCGTTCAGGATAAGGCTTATCTGCGTTTGAGTGCATTAACTTTAAGCTATGATTTCAATCGGGAATGGATAAAGAAGTATTTGGGAATGAATATGCTCCGATTGGAAGCAAGTACACGCGATTTTATTAACTGGAATTCTATCCGTCAGGAGCGAGGTTTAAGTTACCCGAAGTCATGGACGGTTGATTTCTCTATTAAAGCACAATTCTAAGTATACCATTATGATACGAAAAATATATACTACGTTTGTTTCTTTTGCGTTTGTAGTCTTGACACTCTCTTCGTGTTCAGATTGGCTTGACCTTTATCCTTCTGATGAGATAAAGGAGGAATATTTGTTCTCTTCTGGTGATGGTTTCCGTACGGCAACGAACGGTATTTACCGGAAGATGGCTACTTTCAATTTGTATGGAAGTAACCTTACTTGGGGCATTATGGATGCCTGGGCGCAGTCTTATTATATAGATCAAGCTCCAAGTATAGGTGGTGGAACAGCTATGAGAAATATGGCAGCGCTTCAGTTTAAAAATACAGAATTAGTCCCTGTCACAGATGCCATGTGGAATGCTGCTTGGAATGTGGTTGCCAATTGTAATGAATTGGCTCAACAGGCCGCCAAAGCTGACCCTAATCTCTTTAGTGGACTTGATGGTGAGCGGCAGATGATTTTGGGTGAGGCTATCGGATTGCGCGCATTTATACAATTTGATTTGCTTCGTATTTATGCTCCATCTCCTTCATCTGTTGGTTTCGGGAAAGATGATCGTACTTTCATTCCTTATGTTAATGTTTATCCTAGCTATGTCAACAACCATCAAACTGTTAGTTATTGTTTGGAACAGATTATTGCTGATTTGAAGGAAGCACAGCGCATTCTGAAGGAAGTGGATGCAACATCTAGTATGGGGGCGAACGCTAGATTCAATATCGAAACGGTTTCAGAGAGCCTGTTTGCAAAAAGCAGAGGCTATCGCCTGAATTATTATGCGGTAACGGCGGAGTTGGCTCGTGTTTTCTTGTATGCGGGAAAGAATGCAGAGGCTTATGCAGAAGCCAAGAAAATCATTGATGAAGAAAATAAAACCGGCTATTTCGAGGCTTCAACTAATTCGTCTGGCTTTAGGAATGGAAATATGAAGATGTATAATGATATTATTTTCGGGCTCTATTCTTCAAAGGAGTTGGTGGAATGGGATCAGGAAATAAATCATGGTTCCGATGGTGCCAGTGAGGAGAATTATTTGTGTCTTGATGGTGATGTTGCGAAAGAACTGTATGGGGATGAAATAAATAGCGACTGGCGGTTTAAGTATCAATTGGAAGAGAAGTATTATGGGTTTTATTATCGCACATTGAAGTATAACAAACAGACAGAGAGTACAAATGAAGGGAAAACAAATAACCGTATGCTCCCTATGATACGTATGTCTGAGGTGTATTACATTGCTGCTGAAGCGATTTTTGATACCAAACCCAAAGAAGCACGAGGCTATTTGGAATTGGTGAAAAAAGGAAGAGGGATATCAAAAAAGTTTGATAATGTGACAAATAAATCGGAGTTTATAGATTTGTTGGTAAATGATGCCCGTCGTGAATTTCTGGGTGAAGGGCAGATATTCTATATGTATAAACGGTTGAATAGATTGATCCCCGCCAGCTCTTATTATAGTAGTGATATTTTGCCGACTGATGAGAATGTGGTATTGCCGAAACCTGATTCGGAATCAAATATTTAAATATAAGGAATATTTTCATAATAACTATTTAAGAGAAATGAAAATGAAGATAAAATATGCTATATGGGGAGCGTTGATTTGTATTGCAGATCTGATGCTCGTTTCGTGTGAAGAGAAGGGATTGCTGGTCAACAGTAACGATACAGCCTATTTGAGATTTGCTAATGATATGACAAAAGACACGACTACAGTATCTTTTAAAATGTATAATGAGGGTGAGGATGCCGAAATACCGATAGAAGTCTCTGTCTACGGGCAAATACAGGAAGATGATTTACATTTTAATGTAAGTGTAGATGCAGAATATACAACCTTGCCTGCCGACTTATATGTGCTGCCTACAGACTGTAGGATTAGAAAGGGATTGCTCACGGATACCATTTATGTGATACTGAAGAATGCCCCAATGCTGGAGAAAGAAACGAAAATATTGGCATTGCAGGTAGTGGAGGCAAACGGGGTGAAGCAAGGTGACCATTCATATTCTCGTGCTTTTATTACTGTTACCGATCGTTTGTTTAAACCTCACTGGTGGTCGGTGATTGATGCAGGGTCAGAATCCAATCCGGGGAATTCAGTCGATTGGTTTTATCTAGGTGAATATTCGGAAAGGAAGTATCAGATGTTTTTGGACGAGTTGAAAAAAGATGATATGGTGTTCGATGGAAAGAACAAGCAAGTATTACGTAAATATTCATTAAGACTGAAGAATACCCTGAAGCAGATGAACGAAGGAAAGAAAAAGGAAGATTGGGAGAAAGATGAGCATGGAAATGTGATTACTGTGGAAGTGGCAGGATAACTATAAAATTGCAAAGTATGAAAAAATTAGGAATATATGCAGTGATGACTGTTTTTGTCGGAGTTATGTCCGGTTGTTTGGATGATGACAATAATTATAACTACAAGCAGATTAATGACTTACAAGGTGGTAATTTCAATATTGAGAATATCAATTCTGGATATAACTTGATAGAGGGAGACGAATTGGTATTGGCGCCTACATTTAAGTTTACGATAGACAGCATTACGCCCGACGTCAGCTACGAATGGTACATAGACAAACAGTTGCAGACAGGTGAAAGTGGTGCCACTTATACATTTAAAGCCGACAAAAGCGGTACGTATCAAGTGACATTTGCAGTGACCGACAATAAGTCGGGGGTCCAGTTCGGAAAATCTACGATTATTAAGGTGATGTCTATGTTTCAACGTGGATGGACTATTCTGTCGGATGAAGGCGGACGTTCTGTGCTTCATTTCATTGTACCTACAACACAACATTATCAGGTAACGTATAATGGGGAAACCTTTACTCGTGATTCATTGGTTTATCATATAGTGAAGCGTGATGTCGTTTCCAATTTGGGATCAAATCCGAAAGGATTGATGAATAACATTGGTTATATAGATTATAATCTTCAGTACGGTATTAGCGTATACGATGAATTGGTAGTGAAACAAGATCGCTGGGTGGAGCTTAATGGCAATACGCTGGAACGTGAAGTGTACACAGATGAAGAGTTCCGTGGGGATATTCCTGCTCATTTTTCTCCGATAGAAGCTGCCATGACTTATACGGCTAAGGCATTGTTGGATAAGAATGGACTAATTTATTGGGAAAAAAAGGCAGATGCGGCTGATTTTCATGCAGGTACCTATATGTCTATAGGATTAAATAATGAAACCCGATTCAGTCGCTTGTTCCAAGTCTATAAGTTTAATTACTATTATACGAATGTGATGCTTGCGTTGACAAAAGAAGATAATTCATTAGTGGGCATTTTGGATGTGGGTAATGTAGCTGGAAGTGAGAGTTCAGCTATCGGCGAAATGACTAGTTCTGAAAGTGGGAATATGTATAATATTGCCGATCCGAGTGGTGAAGATCACTTCTCAAATATAAAAAAGACAGTGGTAGATGCATTGCCAGCTCCATATGATGGAGGGAATGATTTTACAATGGCTTATCCTTTTTGGACGGTTTTGCTGAAAGATGAAGCTACATCAGTATATGAATTGCGTTATTTCGGGTTAGAGGCAGATAGCAGATCCGTTAGTTGTATGGATGGTTGGTATTATGAGGCTCCTTTAGGAGTTATCAATGATTATCGTGGTATGGCTAATTTTGGAAATAAACGTTATGTGGTTATTGCCAGCGGAAACCAGCTTTATTATTATCAATACGGATGGGATTCTTATGGAGATGTGGAATATAGAGGGAGTTTGATGCCATTAGGTGAGCCGTTGCCTGCTGCTGTCAAGACCTTGTCAGGTATGGATGTGACCACCAATTTACGTAAATACAAGTATCCTTACAGTGGGCAATTAGGGGTTGCTTTGGAAGACGGAAGTTTTTATATATATAGTGTTGTAGAAACAAGACTAAAAGACGGTACGTGTACGGCGGTTTCTCTTAAACAGCAATTCCCGAATGAAACCACTTCAGAAGAAAATAAGAACTTTGGAGAAATTGTAGATGTCCTTTATAAATGGGGAAGTGGTGATGATTATATGTCATTTTCTTTCTAGAAGAATAGCTTTAAAAGTGATTCATATAGTAATAAAATAGCCATTATGGTATTAAAACGAGTTTTTATTGTCGGCAGCTTGTCTTTTATTTTTGCATTGCAAGGATGGGGACAAGCCTCTGGCAAGCATGATACAATACTAGCCAATTACGAGTTGGTACAGGAGTTTCAGGAATTTACCTTAGGAGGTAAATTATCTAATAATAGTCTATCGATTTATCCGCGGGAAATCAATGAAACGTGAACCTCTTTTTGACAAAAGTAAGATGGCTATGCAGTTAAGTGAATTCACCAAAGGCGTGGTGGATAAAAATAAACTGGACATTTCATCCATTGCTTTTTCAAAAGATCAACGTTCATTTGAGTTCGATTATAAGGGTAAGCAGTATAGTTATAATCGTTTGACAGGTAAACTGACAATAGTTGAGAAGAAAGAAGAGAAGAAAGAATCATCAGACCCAAGCTATACTTGGATGAACTTTTCTCCTGACAAGAAATATATTTTGTATGCAAAGAATCATAATTTGTATGTGAAAGGAAATAAGTCACTGGGAGTAGATACAACTGAAGTGCAACTGACTACGGATGGTATGAAAGACTTTTCATATGCTCGTGAAGATGATTACGAACCTGCAGAAGACGGAGAAGTACCGACGCTAGCACGCTGGTGTCTGGATAATCGCCATGTATATGCAGTGCGTGATGATAACCGTTTATTACGAGATTTTTGGGTAATTAATTCAATAGAAGATTCACCGTCATTGGTCAAATATAAATATGAGTTCCCTGGTGATAAATATGTTACTCAAAATGATTTGACGATTATTGATATTGTAGAAAAAACGGCAAAGAAAGCGAAGGTAGAAAAATGGAAAGACCAGTATGTAATGCCTCTTCATGTTACCTCAGATAGCAAATATTTGTTTTTTGAACGCACTAAACGTACTTGGGATGAAGTAGATGTATGCTCGGTTAATCTCTCAACTTTGGAAGTAAAGGAGATCATTCATGAAGAAGATAAACCGTATCGTGATCCTCATGCTCGTAATGTGGCAATCTTGAACGATGGTAAGGATATTTTGTTCCGTTCAGAGCGTACTGGCTGGGGACATTATTATCATTATGATGGCGATGGAAACCTCAAGAATGTGATGACTTCTGGTGAATGGGTAACAGGCTACATTAATTCTATTGATACACTGAAACGCAAAGTTTATCTGTATGGATATGGAAAAGATAAGAAAGTAAATCCTTTCTATTATATGCTTTTCGAAGTTGATATTGACAAAGAAGGAGTTACTCCATTAAGTACAGAAGATGGGCAGCATAATGTGAATTTCTTGAAATCTCATAATTACTATATCGATACATATTCAAGAGTTGACATGGAGCCTAAAATCATGCTGAAAGATAGAAAAGGCAAAGTGATAATGGAGTTGGCAAAACCTGACTTGGACTTAGTCTATGCATCGGGTTGGAAAAAGCCGGAACGTTTTGTTGTAAAGGCAGCAGATAATATTACCGACTTATATGGAGTGATGTGGAAGCCGTCTGATTTTAATCCTGAAAAGAAATATCCAATTATTTCAGTCGTTTATCCTGGTCCTTATTTCGGCTTTGTACCTACTAACTTTACATTGGATGACAGCTATTGTACCCGTATGGCACAGCTAGGTTTTATTGTCATTACTGTAGGACATAGAGGGGATACTCCGATGCGTGGTAAAGCTTATCATCGCTACGGTTATGGCAATATGCGCGATTATCCCCTTGCAGATGATAAATATGCAATCGAACAGTTGGCTCAACGCCACTCGTTTATCAATGGCAAGAAAGTAGGTATATACGGGCACTCAGGTGGCGGATTTATGGCTGCAGCTGCTATATTCACTTATCCGGACTTTTATACGGCTGCCGTTTCCTGTTCCGGGAATCATGATAATAGTATCTATAATCGTGGTTGGGGCGAATGCTATAATGGCGTGAAAGAAGTTGAAAAGGTTGTGAAAGACAGCTTGGGCAACGAAACGAAAGAATATGAGTACAAATTCAGTGTGAAGTCTAATGCAGAGATTGCCAAGAATCTGAAAGGGCATCTGATGCTTGTGACGGGGGATATGGATAAGAATGTTAATCCTGCACACACTTATCGTGTAGCTCAAGCATTGATTGAAGCTGGCAAAGATTTCGATATGTTGGTAATACCCGGTGCAGGGCATGGATATGGCTCTGCAGATAAATATTTTGAGAAAAAGATGTATCGCTTCTTTGCTAAACACTTGCTAGGTGATAACCGGGCAGATTATTGGGGGGATATAAACTGTACCAAATAAGACAATAGATAAAATTTTATGAAAAACTCTCTTTTTAGATATCTGTGCTTGGCGGCTGTTGCATTAATATGCAGCATGGCCAGCGCACAGCAAAAAGCAAATTATCAGTTGGCGGAGAAGTTTCGTTTACTGACACAGAATCCTATCATGAAGTATTCTACGGAAGTCAACCCTACGTTCATCAATGATACGGACTGCTTCTACTATTCTTTCACTACCCGTGAGGGAGAGAAATACTATTATGTGAATCCGAAGAAAAAGGAAAAACGTCTGTTGTTTGATACCCCCGAACTCTTGAGTAAGATTGCAGTATATACCAAAAAAGCTTACTCTGCTGCAGATCCTCATCTGTTTTTCACTTTCATGAAAGATAATGAGACAATTCGTCTCGACTTCGACCGTGGGCTATATACCTATAACATTCGTACGAAAGTGTTGAAGAAACTCGATGAAAAGCCTATTTATAAAGACGGTGATCCATACTGGAAGAAATATTCTCCGGATAGCTTGTATATGTTGTATGCCAGTAAAGACAACCTGTATTTTGTCGGAAATCCGAAAAAGGGACAGGATACAATACCTGTACAGTTGACAACAGACGGGGGACCGGACTATACATTCAATCGTGAGGATGAAGGAAAGATGGAGGGACGTTTCGGGGCTGAATCAGCTCATTGGCTTCCGGGTACTCATCGTTTTTATGCTGTTCGTGAGGACAATCGGAAAGTGCGCGATCTGTGGTTAATCAATTCATTGTCAAAGTTTCCTGAATTAACGACTTATAAAGCCGAGTTGGCAGGAGATAAAGACGTGACACAATATGAACTTTTACTTGGCGACGTAGATAAAAGGGAAGTGAAGAAAGTAGATATCAATCGTTGGCCTGATCAGTATATCGATGTACTGTATACAACAAATGATGGTAAACGTCTCTATTTTCAACGTTATAACCGCTCTTGGAATCAATCAGATATTTGTGAGGTGGATGTCGAAACTGGACAGGTACGCGTCGTAATTCATGAAGAGAATAAGCCGTACCTTGATTATCAGATGCGTAGCGTGTCTTTCCTGAAAGATGGAAAAGAAATATTATTTCGTTCGGAACGGAACGGGTGGGGACACTACTATCTGTATGATACTGCTACCGGAAACCTGAAAAATCAGGTGACAGACGGAACTTGGGTGGCTGGTCCGATTGCAAAGATTGATACTGTCGGTCGAAAATTTTATTTTTATGGTTATGGTCGTGAGAAAAGCATCGACCCTTATTATTATATCCTTTATGAAGCTAAACTGGATCAACTGAATGCTATTCGTTTGTTGACACCCGAAAACGCATCACATGAAGCTAGAATTTCTCCCTCTAACCATTATATTGTAGATTCCTACTCCACAGTTTCACAAGAACCTGTCAATGTCGTTCGCAACTCACGTGGAAAGGTGGTTATGAAACTGGAAAAACCGGACTTGCAACCTGTTTATGAGATGGGATGGAAAGCTCCGGAGCGTTTTAAGGTGAAAGCGGGTGATGGTGTGACTGATCTTTATGGCGTGATGTGGAAACCTGCAGATTTTGACTCGACGAAGGTTTATCCCATTATTTCGAACGTCTATCCGGGACCTTTTTTTGAGTATGTGCCGACACGCTTTACTGTGAATGATGTATATAATACCCGTCTGGCGCAACTGGGATTCATTGTTATTACTGTAGGTCATAGAGGTGGTACTCCGATGCGTGGAAAAGCATATCATACATATGGATATAACAATATGCGTGACTATCCATTGGCAGATGATAAGTATGCTATTGAGCAACTGGCTGCCCGTTATCCTTTCATTGATGGTACAAAAGTCGGTATTTATGGTCATTCCGGAGGAGGATTCATGTCGGCTGCAGCTATATGTACTTATCCCGACTTCTATTCAGCTGCTGTCTCTTCGGCGGGTAACCATGATAACAGAATCTATAATAAGGGCTTTGTGGAAATTCACTTTGGCGTAGATGAAAAGGTGAAAACAGGGAAAGATAGCTTGGGAGTGGAGCATACGACTTATGATTATAGTGTTCGTGTACGCCCTAATCAGGAACTAGCCAAGAATTACAAGCATGGCTTGTTGTTATTTACTGGTGCGGTCGATAATACCGTAAATCCGGCGAATACATTACGTCTGGTACATGCATTGATTAAAGCAGACAAAGACTTTGATATGTTTGTACTACCGAAATGCACTCATGGATTCTTTGGTGAATCAGAAGTATTCTTTGAACATAAAATGTGGCGTCATTTCGCACGTTTACTATTGAACGATCATTCGGCGGATGCAGATATTGATCTGAATAAATATATGATAGAAGATGAAAGGAGAAGATAAGATGAACAGGACAATAATAAGAATCGGAATAGCAGTAGGACTTTTGATCGGATTTGGTCAGAATATTAAGGCACAAACACCGAAGAAGCCGATTGATATTGACGCGTGTATGTCATGGATGCGTGTAGAGTCGCCTGATATTTCTCCGACAGGGCGATGGGTGACTTATCGTATAGTTCCTATGGAATATAATCCCGAGTACAAAGACGGAAAGATCTTGCACCTGTTTGACTCACGCACCCGTAAGGAGATTCTGTTGGAGGATGTAGAAAATATTGAGTTTTATAATTCAGATCAAGCTGCATATTATCAAGTGTCCGATTCTACTGGGAATGCGAAAACAATCCTGTTAGAACTGCCTTCAGGCACAAAGACCGAGTGGACTTATAAGGAAGCTTTCCGACCAGCAAAAGGAATTCCTTACTCAATTTCTGTAACAAATGTGCCGAAGGATACCATCAATCATGTTCCATCTTTCGACCGCTTGATAGTTCGTCATCTAAAAAACGGCACTTCCTTTCAAATTGACAGTATTGGTTATTATACCTTGTACAACGAAGGACAATCTATCATCTTTGTACGTAAACAAGCGAAAGGTAACGCATTGTGTTATGGTCCATTAACCGGACCCTATCAGACTATTTATCAGAGTTCCGTAAAGAAAGAACCAGTTTCTTTCAACTTGAATGCAAAACAGATGATAGGAGGGTTCAGTATTAAAGATTCACTATGGTACAACTTTTCCTTAAAGAAGAACACCTGTGATTTGGTCTTTGACCGAAAAGAGATAGTTCTCCCTGCAAGGATGGAACTTGTCCGGGCTAACCTGTCAAGTAGCCAGAAGTTTCTGACAATGGAACTCAGACCTTATCAGGAAAAAATAAATAAAGATAAGAAAGAAGAGGAAATAAAGCCGGATAAGAGTTTTGAGCTGGAGTTGTGGACCTGGGATGAATATGAAGTACCTACTTTGCAGACACGCAGTCGTTATTTCCGTCCTCAATATTCGAAATATATCTATGACATTGCTTCCCGAAAATTGACGGAAGTAGCTCCCGGGCATGCTGATTTGTTGGAGCCGGATCGTGCGGAAGAGATTCATAATGTGCTTTACACAGACGAAACGCCTTATTGTGCGCAGAAAGACTGGCTTAATGAAATGCCGTTTGACATCTATTCTGTGAATGTACATACGGGAGAAAAGCAATTGGTAGGACGTAGCTACCGGACAAGACCGAGGTGGTCGATGAATGGCAAATGGGCTGTGATGTATGATCCTATTGCACAAGTATGGAATAAGTTTGACGGAAAAACGGGTGAGGTTACCGATATTTCAACAGCTATTGGGTATCCGATATTCGAGGAAACTTATGACAAACCAAATCCTGCACCTGCTTGTGGTATTGCTGGTTGGACTGCTGATGGTAATAATGTGTTGATTTATGATGCTTATGACTGGTGGAAGATCGATTTGACCGGAGAACGTCAACCGGAATGCATCACTAAGGGGTATGGTCGCAAAAATCAGAGATCTATCCGTAAAATGACCAGCAATATTGACAAAGAAGTATTCAATCCGGACGAGACGGTTATAGTCAGCGTATGGGATGAAAATACAATGGATGAAGGTATTTATTCACTTGACATGAAAGGTCGCTTGAAGAAGCTCGCAGAAGGTCCTTATATCTATTCAATTCATCGTTTTTCTGACAATCAGAAGTATTGTATCTGGAATCGTCAGAATATATCAGAATTCCGTGATCTGTGGTGGAGTAAATCGGATTTCTCTGATCCGATTCGTATAACGAATGCTAATCCTCAACAAAGCGAATACAAATGGGGTACTGCAAAGTTAGTGGAATGGACTAATTATGAGAATAAGCCTAACAAGGGAATACTTTACTTGCCGGAAGATTATGACGCTAAGAAAGAATATCCTGTTCTGGTACAGTTCTATGAAACACATTCCGGAGGGCTGAACACTTATCATGCTCCAATGTTGAGTAGTGCAATGGCGGATGTGATGTACTTTGTTAGTAATGGGTATATTGTATTTATGCCGGATGTGCATTTTACCATAGGAACACCGGGACAGAGTAGTTATGATGCAGTAGTAAGCGGTACGAAATACTTGATAGAGCAGGGGATAGCGCATCCGGGAAAGATAGGTCTTCAGGGACATAGTTGGTCAGGTTTCCAAACTAGTTATCTGGTGACGAAGACGGATATATTCGCTTGTGCTAATATCGGGGCTCCTATTACTGATATGGTAACCGGTTATTTGGGTATTCGTGGTGGAAGCGGTTTGCCGCGTTATTTCATGTATGAAGAATGGCAAAGCCGTATGGGAAAGAGTTTGTGGGAAGCCAAAGATAAGTATTTGGCAAGTTCTGCTATCGTGGAAGCGGATAAAATACATACTCCATTATTAATTTGGCATAATGATAAGGATGAGGCTGTTGCCTACGAACAAGGTCGTGCACTTTATTTAGCTATGCGTCGTTTACAACGTCCGGCATGGCATCTTAATTACAAAGGTGAAGGGCATTTTCTTGGTAATCAGGCTGCACAGAAAGACTGGACTATCCGGATGAAACAGTTCTTTGATTATTATCTGAAAGGAACAAAAGAACCGCGTTGGATGAAAGAGGGTATTCATTTGCGAGAACGTGGAATTGATCAGAAATATGATTTACTAGAAAAATAAATTAAAATGAAGAAACTATTAATGACAGTTATGGTTCTGTCTTGCTTTGCATTCAGTAGCTATGGACAGAAAGTGGAGAAACAAATTATTGGTAAATGGTGTAATCCTTACACCTATGAATCTACAGGGGAACTCAAAGGGTTTGAGTTTAAAAAAGGTGGTAAATGTTCTGCTATCAATGTACCGTCTTTAGATTTAAAGACTTGGAAAATTGATAATGGTTATTTAATCGTTGAAGGATTTAGCAAAGGAGAAGATGGGAAGACGGAAGTGTATAAAACACGTGAACGTATTGGCTATATAACATCAGATTCGCTAGAATTAGTTGCACAGGAAGCAAGCCCACGATTGGCCTTTCTGTATCTGAATATGAAATCAATCAAGAAATTGGTTACTCCAGAAGTAACCCCTGATAAGAAGTAATAAATCTCTCTCTTAAATAATTTAGTGTTTAAATTAGCATTACGTTGCTAATGAAAACGCCTCGTCGTAGTGATTACGATGAGGCGTCTTCGTTTTACAGTATTTATGCAGTATAGTATGTTTGAATAAATCGTTTGTTTATTGAAATCGTTTGCTGTTGAGGCTTGTTTACACTTTTCGTATAGATAATGCTTTGTTTTCAGCACCTTCCATAATCTCCCGCTCCCCGGGACCTTTATCGTTGATGCCGCACAAGTGAAGAATTCCGTGGATAATCACACGATGTAGTTCGTCTTCGTATGAGGTGCCAAACTGCTCCGCATTCGTATGTATTGTATCCAGACTGATGAATAAGTCACCTGATAAACGATCGCCTTCACAATAATCGAAAGTAATAATGTCCGTGTAGTAGTCATGTTGCAGATACTGACGGTTTACTTCCAGAATCTTTTCGTCCGAGCAGAAGATATAAGCGATTTCACCGAGTCTTTTCCCGTAAGAAGCAGCTACGGCCTTTATCCATTCCGTAGTCTCACGTTTCTTGATATCAGGCATTTTTACGCCTTCTGTTTGATAAGTTACAGCCATAATTGAATGTTATGATTTAAAAGAAAAATAAATAACTGATTAAGATAGCGGCTATGATACCCGAGAAGTCTGCTATCAGACCGCAAGTTACTGCATTACGAGTCTTGGTGATCCCCACACTGCCGAAATAAACGGCCAGAATGTAGAATGTAGTGTCCGAAGCTCCGCGTACTACACAACTCATGCGTCCTACAAACGAATCCGGTCCCAGTTCTTTCATCGTATCGATCATCAATCCGTTCGCACCGCTACCGCTAAGTGATTTCATCAATGCGGTAGGCAGTGCACCTACAAAGCTTGTGTCGACTCCGCATAAGCCTACTATATAGCCGATGCCTCCCACCAGAAAATCCATTGCTCCCGAAGTGCGGAACACTGCAATTCCTACAAGAAAAGCAACCAGATAAGGGATGATGCGCACAGCCGTCGTAAACCCTTCTTTAGCTCCCTCTACAAATGAATCGTATACATTGATCTTTTCCCTGACTCCCGTCAAAATAAACAGGATGATGACACTGAATAGCAGAATATTCGCTATCAATGTAGAATAAGTACCCATATCCTCTCGTGAAACGTTTAGGAACAAGTAAATCAAGCCGGAAAAGAAAAGACAAATAATGCCCATTAAAAGGAGAATAGGCTTATTGATTAAATTTATCTTTTGAGCGATGCTGACTGCTATGACTCCTACTAAAGTGGAAATGAAAGTACTTAGCAGGATAGGGATAAATACATCTGTAGGCTGTGCAGCCCCCATTTGTGCACGATACACCATGATACTGATCGGAATGATGATAAGGCCGGATGTATTAATCACCAAAAACATAATCATCGGATTGGAAGCAGT
>ENA-UPWS01001105-UPWS01001105.1-human-gut-metagenome-genome-assembly--contig:-NODE-1105-length-16561-cov-7.840755_pt1 | contig 16561 bp, 8 predicted proteins | sample MGYA00250054_ERZ773384 | MGnify/ENA primary metagenome ERZ773384 (study PRJEB29103, sample SAMN06111979) | human gut metagenome | biome: human gut; feature: ankylosing spondylitis patient; material... | reverse complement strand
AAGGCATACCTTTCGCAAGGCAAAAGACCGCATATTGCCAGGCAAGGTTTTCGTCAGATTTTTCTTGACATAGCCCGTCATGCCTGCGAAAAATCTGACTAAAATCCGCTAAGCAAAAATACAGAGCAAACCCTTATGGCTGATTTGGGATAAAAACACCGGAGGGACATGCGTCATGGCGCATGTCCCTCCGGCAAACTGAATCATAAAAAACATGTATTAAGCCGTATGCGGCCTGATGCGCATTGGGGGTTAATCTTCACTCCAGATGCTCTTGTGCTCAGGCATAAGCATCGGACCGTCGCTGACTTCATCGTTCCATCCCAGGTCGGTATCTGATACCGGGGGAATATTAGAGGCCTGCATCAGGTTGCCTTCAAACTTTACTTCTACTATTTTACATTCCGGTTTTATATACTTTTCCATAATATGTTTCTCCTTTATCTGTCTTATTTAATGTTGTTGTTTATTTCACTGCTACTTTCTTACCACCTACGATGTATATGCCTTTGGGCAGCTTGTCGAGGCTCTTGCCTGCGTAGACGCCGGTTACGGTGTAAATCTTCTGGCTGTCGTCGTTGCCGTTCATAACGCCGTCTATGTCAGTTGTGCCGCCGTCGCCGTCGAGCGAGAAGCCTTCAGGAGCCTGCGATGCGTCTGTTATGTCGATGGCAAGGAATGCACGGTTGGCTGTGTATTCGAATGCTGCGCCGTCGGTTGCGCCCCAGTAGAATCCGCATTTGCCGTCGTTGCCAAGTGCAAGCTTGTAGTATTTAACGTTGGTTCCCTCAACAAATGTCATTCCGTCTGCGTCAACTTTGTCTGCGCCATAGAGCATGTTGCCTGCAGGAGCAGTTTCTTCAGATGTAGTGTAGTTCACAGTGTAGTCGCCTTTCTCGCCTTTAAGCACGATAGGAGTCTTAGCAGGAACAACAGTGCCCGGCTGATAGTTGTAGCTTACGGTGAGTTGGCTTGTCTCCTTGTTGGCTTTGGTTACAATTCCGCCCTGCACATTCTCCGGCATTACAAACGCCTTGTCAGTGTAGTATGTGGCAAAACCGGCATCGGTGATTGAGAATGAACCGGTGGTAGAAGTTACTTTCTTGTAAAGTGTAATGTTGTTGTAATTTTTGGGATCATAATATCTGAAGCAGTTTGCACTACTATTATATCCAAGAATTCTTCCTCCGGCATTGCCTTTTAATAAGACTTTTCCGTCTTGATATGTTATTGTCCAATGACAATTCTCTGTTTCTGTTTCTGATATGGTTAAATCTGTATTATCTCCTTTTATGGCAAGATAGCCTTGTGTGCTTTTTATACTATATTTTCCATTTTCTGTTGCAGAAATTGTATATTCATATGGTAGTCCTTCTGCATTTGCCTGATTGCTATATATATCATCTGCTATAGTTACATCAACGGCAATGCCTCTTGTATCTGATACATTTATTTCGCTCAATGCCTTATTATATTCTTCTGAAATAATAAGATAAGTGTCTCCGTCGGTAATGTCTTCTTGTGATGTTACTTTTTTATAAACATGCTGGTTCGGGTCAACAATCTTCACCGTGCATGTTGCAGTTGCGCCTGTATATTTGTCGCTTTCTGCCAGTGTTGCAGTAACGGTTACGCTTCCGGCTGTAGTGCCTGCCAAGAATTCGCCTGATTTTTCATATATATACCAGTCGCCGTCTGTAGTAGAATAAGTTATCTGTGCATCCGGTTTGTTTGATACGGCTTTCAGAGTAATTATCTCATCAAAGTTAACGGTATATATAGACTGTTCAAATTCGAGTGTTGCTGTGGTCTTGTTTACTGTAAGTTCATATGAAGACTTAACCTCAGGGTCAGATGCCAGTGTTGCGGTTATAGTGGTAGTTCCTGCGCCTACGATGGTTATCTGTCCGTCTTTCTCACCGATAGTGGCAACGCCCTTGTTTGAGCTGTCGTAGTTTACTGCTCCCTCGTATGTGTTAGTCAGGGTAGGCAGAGCGCTTATGTCGCCGTTGTTGATATCTATTTCAGCCGATGTTGCTGTCCATGAGAATGTTTTAGCATTTTCGTCTTTTGTTATGTCGTCCTGTGAAAAGACGTTCAACTGCTTTGTGTTGAAGTAAATTCCGAGAACTCCAATTATGTCGATTGTTTCTCCCAATGTCATTGAGATATTTTTGTTGTTTGCTCTTACTGCAAATTTAAATCCGTTTTGTGATATTTCGCCGTTTTGAATGTTGAAAGCCGAAGTTACTTCAGCTGCGGTTACTTTAACAAGGCGTGATTCGTATTTGTCGTAGTTGTTTGTAAGTTCTTCAAGAGTAACTTCTGTCGGAGCTACTGCTCCTCCGTCTGTTATAGTTATGTCGCCTTCGATGCTTGTCAGTTCGGCCCAGTTGCTATACATAAAGCCTTTTACAGTGGCTGTGCCGTTGATAACCTGACCTTCCTTAAAGCTGTTGTTATAATTGAAATATTGTATACCGGTTTCGTTTTCTTCGATAAATGCATTGTTGCCGCTTACCTTTGTTACAACGGCATTGTTCAGGCTTACAATATATTCTTTAGCGTAATCTTGGTCTGTTACGTTGTCTTCTCTTATCTTGGCGCGCAGTTCGGCAAGTCCGTTCAGCTCATCAATCTTTGTATATGTGGCTGATGCCTCACCGCTGTTTTCCAAAGCTCCGTTAGGGTCAACCGTTATGGCGCGTATTGTTGTTGTAGCGTCTATAGTAAGTCCTTCGCTCGGAAACTCTGTCGAGTTGGCGTCGAGTGTAGCCTCCGGGTCTGTTGTATAAACAATCTTTCCGCCTTCAGTGGCTGTTGAGGCTGTAACGGTCAATGTGTTTGCGAACGATGTGCCTGAAGCAGGACTGAATGTCGGGGCTGAACATTGAGTTGTTGAAGATGCTTTTGTGAAAATCTTAACGTTGTCAATAAAAGCACGTTTTGAAGTAGTTGCAATCGTGATTGTTGAATTTGATGTTCCACCTGAGATTTCAACTGTTTTAGTCTCAAAAGCATCATTTATGGTTGCAGAATATTCAACTGTCTCTTTTTCTGTTCCGTCAAGTGAAATTTTAATGTCACCTTCAATTGTTGTCCAACCTTTAACATCAAAAGTAACATAGAATATGCCATTGTTGGCAGATAAATCTAACGTCTTGGTTGTTAATGCTCCAGCATCTTTACTTTTACCTAATTTCACTGCTCCACCAGCTTCATAGATATTTACAAGTTTTGAAAAGTTGTCATTTCCGTCCCAACTTTCGCTTGATCCATTAGTAGTGTTGTTATTTCCTGCTGTTATACTTGAAAAATCTTCTTCAAGATAAACAGTCTCTTGTCCCCATACATTTACCGAGGCCAAGCACATAAGGGTTAGCAGCCAAAGTGCCAATCCATTTCTTTTTCTGTGTTCAGTTGTTTTCATAAAAGTATTATAAATTAGTCGATAAGAATCATTTTATACGTAGCGATTATTGATTGCTGTTAAATAGTCGTTATGAATGTTCTGTTTCTAATTTGCAAATATATAGATATATTTTAGATGGGTTATAACAAATAGAATAAAAGATGTTTTTGAAACAAATTTATAACAAGATTGTAAAATGGTGGATAAATTTTGTCGGTTGGTAGATTTTTATCGGCTGATTTTGCAAGGCTATATCTTCGTGAATCATTTGCAGGTTTAAAGTTATGCGATGTTCAATGTGCTGTTAATGTTTGTGCCGTTGATTGCTGTCTGTGAAATGATAAAAAGCTAAAATGACGTTAAAGACAATGCGTTTTGATGTGAGTAAGAGCAACTGAAAGACTATTTTTATTTATTTTTGTGGAAACGTTAAACACAGGCGTGCAGCAGCTTTATCCCTGCCGGCACACCACATACACTATGATGATATGATGAAACATACAGCCTTGCTTATATGCCTCATGGCACTTTCGGGCATCACGGCTCATGCTGCCGGATATGACGACAATGCCATGAAGGTGAAAGAAATGAAACTGAGTAACGGACTTACAGTGTGGATAAACGAAGACCATGCGCTGCCGAGAGTGTTCGGCGCCGTGGTGGTGAAGGCAGGAGCAGCCGACTGCCCCAACACCGGCATTGCACACTATTTTGAACACATAATGTTTAAGGGCACCGACAAGATTGGTACGGTTGACTATGAGAAAGAACGGCCGTGGCTCGACTCGATATCAGCCAAATACGACCTGCTGGCGCAGACCGCTGACGAGACAACGCGCCGGCAGATACAGGCCGACATAAACCGGCTTGGGGCAAAGGCTGCTGAGTATGCCATACCCAACGAGTTCAGCAATCTTGTGTCGCGCTACGGAGGTTCGGGACTTAACGCCGCAACGAGCCTCGATTATACAGTATATTTCAACACGTTTCTGCCGCAGTATATAGACCAGTGGGCGTCGCTCAACAGTGAGCGCCTTGTCAGTCCCGTGTTCCGCCTGTTTCAGAGCGAACTCGAAACAGTGTACGAAGAGAAAAACATGTATGCCGACAATGTGCTGATGAGCGCATACGAACGTGTGATGGAAAACTTCTTCGGCGGAACGCCTTACGCCTATCCGGTGGTGGGCAGCACCGAAAGCCTGAAGAATCCGCGGCTGAGCGAGATGCGCAACTTCTACGACCGGTATTATGTGGCAGGAAACATGGCGCTGATACTTGCCGGAGATGTGTGCGCCGACTCCATAATGCCGCTGCTTGAGCGCACTTTCGGGCGTATAAGGGCAGGCGAGGCTCCGGCGCGCAGCGAGTTTGCGCCCGTGTCGCTCGCATCGCAGCCCGAAGTAAGGCTGCGCATACCTTATCCCATAGTTAAGGGCGAGCTTATGGCATTCCGCACTCCGCCGCACGGACATGCCGACGAGGCAGCGCTCGACATAGCCGTAAGATTGCTGACAAACAACTTTGGTTCGGGCAAGCTCGACTCTATAAGCAACAACGGCGGCGCGCTTATGGCCACGGCCATGATTGCCGCGCTTAAGGATGCCGGCATAACGTTTGTGGCAGGGGTGCCGAGTCTGCCGTTCGGCTCGCGCAAGAAACTTATGCGCAGGTGCATGGAGCAGGTGGACAAGGTGAAGAATGGCGACTTCGGCGACAGCGACCTGCAGGCGCTGAAGATGGAAGCCGGACGAGAGCTGAAGCGCAAGCTGGAAGATGCCGACAAACGTGGATGGATGATGGTTGAGGCTTACGGCAACGGCGAAGACTCATGGGCGGAGTATCTTGCACGTGAGCAGGCAGTAGAGAATGTGAGCCGTGACGACGTGATGCGCGTGGCGCGCAAATATTTCAACAACGAATACATGGACTTCGTGAAGAAATACGGCAGCTATCCTTCCGACAAGGTGTCGCAGCCGGGATATAAGCCCATGCCTGCAAAGAACATAACGGCGCAATCGGCTTATGCCGCCATGCTCGACTCTATGGGGCACAAGGATGTTGAGCCGCGCATAATCGACTTCGACCATGACGCCTCTCGCATAAGTCTCGGCCGCATGGCAGAGCTTTATGCCGTAAAGAATAACGTCAACGACGTGTTCACCCTGCAACTTATCTATCACAAGGGAAAGGTGGCCGACCCGCGTCTTGGGGTGCTCGAATCGTATATCGACGCGCTCGGCACCGACTCATTTACAAGTCAGCAGCTGCGCCGTGCCCTGCAGAACGTCGGTTCTACGCTCGGTTTCAGTGCCGGCAACAATTCGTTCACCATATCCATGCAGGGCTTTGAGCGCAACCTTGAGCCTTCGTTGAGGCTGTTGGCCCATTTCCTCTCGTCGGTTAAGCCTGACAAGAAGCAGATGTCTGAACTGAAACGTGCGTGGCGTCTTAACGACATGGCGTTTGTGAAGGACAATTCGAGCATTGCAAAGGCTGCGCTGTCGAAGATAGTCTACGGCGACAAGTCGGCTTATCTCAACCGTGTGTCTGTTGGTGATGTCAAAAAGATGAAGCCCGAAGAGCTTGTAAGTCTGTTTGACAGCCTTCAGAATGTGCAGCTGTCTGTCGTTTATTGCGGCAGCCGCGACGCTGAGTCGGTGGGGCAGGAGGTAAGCCGTCTGTTACCTGTTGACAAAGCCTCTGAACCATATACTGACACATACAAGCCACTGATGCAGTATGACGCCCCGACAGTATATATATTAGACAACCCAAAGGCACGCCAGACCGTAGTGGCCACATACACGCCGCTTGCCCCACTGCCAGACCAGGACGGGCGCACTTGTCTACAGCTGTGGAGCCGCTATTTCGGAGGTGACATGTCGTCTGTGATGTTTCAGGATTTGCGCGAACTGCGCTCGTTTGCCTATTACGCTTACGGCACGGCAGAGTTGCCGTCGCCCGTGCTTCATGCTGACGCTCCTGTAGGCTTCACTACAATGATGGGCACTCAGGCCGACAAGACTATGGAGGCAGTGGCAACGCTCGACAGTCTGTTTGCCTGCATGCCCGTGCGCGACAAGAATATGAGCGACGCCCGCCGCTCGATGCTCAACGGCATAAACAACAGTTATCCGTCGTTTCGCAGCATAGGTCAGACCATAGCCCTATATCGTGCGCAAGGCTATAAGGCCGATCCTGACGCCGCCCTGGCGGAGTCGTTGAAGACCGTTACAGACAAGGATGTCTACGACTATTATAATAAAAATGTGAAAGGCCGTCCCTACATCCTGATTATTGTAGGAGACAAGTCGAAACTCGACATGCAGAAACTTTCAAAATACGGAAAGATAACAGAATTGAAGTTGGAGGAAATATACAGAATGTAATTTTTTAATTCATAATTCACAATTCATAATTCATAATTGGGAACGCTGATTTTAATTCATAATTCATAATTCACAATTCATAATTGGAACTGATGATTTAAACTCATTCCTAATTGTAAAGTGTAATCATAATTCTCCATTCTCCATTCTCAATTATACAAAAAAATCCCGGCTTTTGGCCGGGACTTTTTTTGTATAAATTAATTACAGGTTCGGGTTAATCTTGTTCCACTCAGAGATTTCAGGAACGATGTTCAGAGTAACCAGCTCGTCGCGCATCTTGCAGAGGTGCTCGTAGCTAGCGTCGAGTTTAGCGTTCTCCTCAGCAGTTCCCTGCGGCATCTCATAGTGAGCGCCGGTTGTGTCGAGAGTAGTCTTCATAGCCATCATGATGTGGTTGTATTTCTCGTTAGAAACATAAGTTCCAACAGGGAAACGGAAAGGCTCGCCACCCATCACGGCACGGATCATCTCAACAGAGAGATAAGCCGGGCTCTGGAATGAAGAACGTCCGCGGAGCTCGATAATCTTGGCACCACCCTTAGTAACGTCAACCTTCATCTGCTCCCACTCCTCGTTTGTGAACTCAGGTGTGCCGATGATTTCTGTCAGAGGTTTGCCGTCGATAGTTACGTGTGAGCCGAATACAGCCATCTGCTCTCCGTGACCACCATATGTAGCGCAACCTTCGATCTCGCTCTGCATAACGTTGAACTTCTTAGCCAGTGCGCTCTGCAGACGTGTAGAGTCAAGAGCTGCAAGAGTTGTAACCTGTGAAGGTTTCAGGCCAGAGTACAGCAGAGTTACAAGACCTGTAAGGTCAGCCGGGTTGAAGATGATAACAACGTGCTTAACGTCAGGGCAATATTCCTTGATGTTCTTGCCAAGTCCTTCAGCAATCTCGCAGTTGCCTTTCAGCAGGTCCTCGCGTGTCATGCCGGCCTTACGTGGAGCACCACCAGAAGAGATGATATACTTAGCGTTTGTGAAAGCTTCTTTTACATCAGTTGTAGCTGTTATCTTCACATCGCCGAAACCGCTCTGGCGCATTTCCTCAGCAACGCCTTCCGGTGAGAAAACGTCATAAAGGCAGATGTCGTTAGTCAGACCCATTGTGAGGGCTGTTTGAACCATGTTTGAACCAATCATTCCGGCTGCGCCGACGATTGTAAGTTTTTCGTTAGTTAAGAATTTCATAATAACTTGTGTTTTATTATTGTTAAGACATTCAATTGTCCTTGTTTTTTACCGTAATCGCAGGCATGGTGTGTCATACCTCTCTTTTTAATAGTCCGATATGCGGCTTTACTTTTGCAAATTTAGTAAAAAGAATGGATATAAAATATTTATTAGTATTTTAGTTTGTTATTAAATTTAAAAAGACATATCTTTGTAATGTCTATTTTGCAAAATCATATAAAATATTATGTGATTTCGTCTAAAATGGGCAAGCCTGCCCTTATATAGGGTACATACTGTGTCTCCATGCGTCCTTAATCGTCAGGAGATGTCCGGCTGTGCCGGCTTGCAGACCATAAATCGTGACGGGAGTTTCGGCTCATCCTATTTTAATATATATGGTGGTTCCGGATGTCATGGCTTGCAGCTGCACAGATGTCAGTATGGCGTGTGTTGTATTCATATTGTATGTTTTGCTTTTCTTGTCAGTAATATTATGAAAAGATTTTGCTTTTTGCTGGTGTTGTTGCTTCATGTTGTCTGCATGCATGCCTTGTATCGGGAGTTTGAAGGCAGAACTCACTATGAGGACTCTCTGCTGGAAACTGCCAAGAGACTGTCGGACAAGCGTAATTATAAAGAGTCTTTTGAGGTGCTGACAAAGCTGCGTGAGATGGCAGAACGCAAGAACGATTACGAGATGGTGTTCCATTGTCATATCAACTGGGCGTTCAATCTTGCAGAGATGCTCAATTATGACGACGCTTTAGACTATCTGTCGAAGGCATATAAGATTTCGGTAGAGAAACTCAGCAAGCGCGAGGAGATGTCAACCCTGAACAACATGGCATATCTTTATCTGAAAAGCAACAAGTATTTGCAGGCAAACGAATATTTCAAGCGCAACTATAATTATGCAAAGGATATAAAGGATACAACCTTTCTGCGGGGATCTGCGCTCAACGTGGCCATTTCGGCGATAGATATGGGCAATCTTGAGGAGTGTAGGGTATATATGAATATAACCGAGCAGCTGGTTAAACCCAATACAGAGGAATGGATGTCCCTGCAAGCCCTGAAGACCGACTATTTGTTTGAGACGCATCAGTATAAAGCTCTCATATCTTTTGCAAAACGTGTCATAAAGATGAATCTGTATCCGGATATAAGGCAGGACATAAGAATAAATATGTGTAAGGCCTATATCGAGATGAGAGACTATGACAGTGCAGTGGCAATGGCTAATGAAGGCATCGCTAACGAGACAGACCTTGTCAGAAAGCAGCCTTTCTATGAAATTCTCAGTGAGGCATATCTCTGCATGAAACAGTATAATCTTGCGTTTGCATACAAAGACTCGTTCATCGTAGCCAAAGACTCCATGCAGGTGCGTATCGACAGGGTGGCTTTCGAAAACAGCAGTATTCAGTTTGAACTGCTTAGGAAGGAGAAGGAGATAAGTGAATATCATGCCCGGGAAACCCGCACGCAGATTCTGATTGTCTTTATCGTGGTGCTGGTTGTCGTGCTGATATGGGCCTTGTCTAACCACATGGTTAAGGTGAAGCAACGTCAGAAGATTGTGGAGCTGCAGCTCGAACAGGAGAAGAAAAATCAGGAGCTGCTGGCGAAGAAACTTGAAGAGCAGGAGGCACAGAGCATGCTTGACCAGAAAGATTTTCAGCTTCAGCTTGAGAAGAAGAACCGCGAACTGATGTCTAAGGCTCTGTTCATGGCAAACAGAAACGAGGCCGTGCTGAATATTATAGACTCTTTGTCGAAGGATGTGAACATCGAAAAGAACTCACAGCTCGATTTAAATATCCGTGAACTCAAGTCGCATCTTTCTGAAAATAAAGAATGGAGTTATTTTACAACTTATTTTGAAGAATCTAACAAAGAATTTGTCCTTCGGCTTAAAGAAAAGCATCCAAATCTTACCGCAAATGAGATAAGATTTATTTCTTTGGTGTATATCGGCCTGAATAATAAGGAAATATCCTCCCTTTTGAACATAACATCGGAGTATTGCAAAAAGAAAAAACAGAAAATTGCAAGAAAAATAGGACTTGAAGATACACATTCTATGTATCAATATCTTTTTTTCTTTTAATGTGTAACCTCCTGTTTTAGGGCAAAAAAGCGATATATCCCCATAAAAACACTACCAGGGTCCCCTTTTTATCCCCCTAGTAAGCTTGAAATTTAATCGGAATGTGCCTATCTTTGGAGCGAATTAAATTTTTAATGCTTATGAAGAATTTGTTTACAAGCAGGGGAACTGATAACAGGTTGTTGTCTACCCTTTTGATGTTGTTGGTGGCGTTGTGGACTGTTCCACATTATAGTAATGCCATGAACGTTCAGGCTCCTGACGGAGAGGACGAGTGCGTATTGGACATGAAAACTGCCGGAACGACAATTTCATTCAATGTTGGTACGTCTGATGCTGAGGGTGGTACAATTAAAGTTGACTTCGGTGGTGGTAATGTAAAAGATTATGAAATAGGAAAAAAGGATACCATATTGATAGATGGAGAAGTAAGTGATGGCAGCGTTAAGGTTTATGGAAGCAAGACGCTCATAACATTTCTCTATTGCCCAATGGTTTCTTTGACGGGATTAAATGTGTCAAACTGCGAAAATCTTGAAGTGCTTAACTGTAATGGTAATGGTTTGTCTGTATTGGATTTGACAAAAAACAGCAAACTTTATTATCTTGATTGTGGTCATAATGTGTTGACAGAGCTTGATGTAACACATAATCCTGCACTTTATTATATTGATTGTCAAGATAACCAGTTAACGACTTTAGATATAACGAAGAATGAAGCTCTTATTTGGCTTTATGCTCAGACTAATTTTGAACTTGGCAATATAGATTTCTCTAAGAACAAAGAAATTCGCGAAATACTTGTATATGGAGCTGCAAATATGACAAGTATTGATGTATCGAATAATCCATATTTATTGCGTTTAGCAGTTGATATGACAGGTCTTTCTACGATTGACGTAAGTAAAAACTTGGAATTGCAAATTTTAAATGTAGGTTATACGAAGATAACAACGCTTGACTTAAGTAAAAATGCAAAATTAAGGGAACTTTATTTTACTCAAAAAGATAGTAATCCGTATAAGTTTAAGTCAATTGACTTAAGCAACAATCCTGAACTGATATATCTTTTTGGACAAGGTAATGAACTTACAGAACTTGATTTATCTAAAAACGATAAACTTGTGTCAATATATTTGACCGATAACTATATTAGAAATTTGGATGTATCAAACTGCAAAAACCTTGCAGAACTGATTATTCGCAATAATTGTTTCACGTTCAATACGTTACCTCTTCCTTACGATGCCCTGGGCTATTATGATTATGCTACGCAGAGAAATATAAATATTGAGAGAGAACGTTCTGTTGCAGAACCTTTGGATTTGTCTAAAGATATTTACAGCCCGGATTATGAGACAACTGTAGATGTATATCTCTTTGATTCAAACAGTCTTTATGGCGGTGGAAAGCGTCTCGTTGCGGGTGAAGACTATACTTACGACAAGGGTGTGATTAATTTCCTTAAAGCTCAGGAAGACAGCGTTTATTGTACTTTCAGATGCGATGCATATCCTTCATTGTCTTTGTCTACAACACGTTTTATGGTTCTTAATCCCGAGGATATGGGTAAGTCTACACTTGCTGCTGACATGACAACGGGTATGGCTGTCGGTGAGACATTTACAATGAACGTGGCTACATTCGGTAAGGATGAAAAGGTAGAAGTTGACTTTGGTGACGGTGAACTTAAAGAGTTTACTCTGTCTGATACACCTCAAGAAGTCAGCGGTGAGGTTAAGGGTGCAAACATAAAGGTTTATACAGCTTCAGAAGTCCAGCTGAAAGACTTCGATGCTTCAGGAATGAAACTTACTAATGTGAACATATTTAAGTCTAAGGCTCTTAAGAACCTTAATCTTAATGATAACGAATTGTCAGAAATCGATTTGTCTGGTAATTTGAGTTTTAATTCTATTCAGCTTGACAACAATAAACTTACGACATTGAGTTTAAGAGGCATTAATAATGCGAAATCGCTTAGCTGTGACAATAACCAGTTGGAGAGCATTGTATTCGATTCTTATGCTTCAGTCATGTCAGAAATCAGCTGCTCGGGCAATAAACTTAAGGATCTTTCATTCTTGAGCAGAACATCTATGGTTGAGGTCTTAGACTGTTCACATAATGAAATTTCAGAATATATGTTTGTTAATGCACGAAATATCCGTGAATTGAACATTTCTTACAATAAGTTTAAAGAAGTGAATTTGCAGAATAATACAAATCTTCAGAAACTTAACATCGAGGGCAACTGCTTTACATACAGCACATTGCCTCAAACTACGGCTCAGGAGTTTATCTACGGCAACCAGAGTCCTGTAACTATTGCAGAAAAATCGTTCATGGTAGATTTGTCTAAGGAGGCAACATTTAAGGGCAAGAATACCAAGTTTACATGGAAGACTGAAAGCGGAAATGTAATGGAAGAGGGTGTAGATTATAATGTAGAAAATGGTGTTACTACATTCTTGAAAGTTCAGGAGGAGAAAGTATATGCTGAGCTGACAAACGAGGCTTATCCAGATCTGACTCTTACAACAACTCTTGTTGAAACTTCTGAAAAACCGGAATTTGTGTTGGCTAATTTGGTTAGTACCGCAGAAGTGGGTTCTGAAGTAAGAATGATATTGGCTGCCAAGACTCCTAAGGCTGTTTATGTAGATTTCGGTGATGGTAAACTGGCTGAGTGTATATTGGGTAGTGGAAATACAACATTGACATCACAGCTTGGTGTCAGCAAGAATATAACAATTTACGGCTATGATGAGTCTTATTGTGACCTTACAATCCTGAGCATGTCTAATGTCGCTTTGGAAAAGGTTGACATCTCTAAATTGAAAGATTTGTCTACGTTGACATTATCTAACGCAGGCCTTACAGAGATAGATCTGAGCAACAACACTCTCCTCGGATTCCTGACATTGTCAGGTAGTAACCTGGAGCAGATTGACTTGTCTAAGCTTACCAACCTTACAAACGTGTCATTAATCAATAACAAGCTTTCGGCAATAGACCTTAGCAACAATACAAAGTTGGCAACACTGCAACTTGGTGACAATAATTTTGAAACTTTGGTTCTCCCTGAGCTTCCCGCCTTGTATCAGCTGAGCGTTTCACGTAATAAGCTGAATACTCTTGACGTTACCAACTGCCCGATATTACGCGAGCTTTATTGTGACGGCAATAACCTTTCTTCGCTCGATATGTCAGGCCAGACAGGTAAGTTCAGTATGGTATATGTTGGCAACAACAACTTTAAGTTCAGCACTCTGCCCGTATTTGACATCCATAACCCGATGAACTATAAGTATACTCCTCAGAAGGACGTTGAGATTACTGTCGACGGTGGTAAGGTTGACCTGAGCAGCGAGTATATGGTGGCTGAGAATCCTACAGTTTACACATGGACAACAGAATCAGGCGCAACTCTCGTTGAGGGCACTGACTATACTATTGACAACGGCGTAACAACATTCATGAAGAACTTCGACGAGAATGTTTACTGCTCTATGACCAATGCGGCTTATCCTGAACTGACGCTGAAGACTATAGGCGTTAAGCCTGAGACAACAGGTATCGGCGGAATAACTTCAGGCGAAGGCATTAAGGTTGAAAACGGAAACATCGTGATCACCGTTGACGGCGAGGCTAAGGTGCTCGTATACAACACAGCCGGCATGATGGTGCGTTCGTTCGACGTTGAGGGCGGAACCGTTGTAGTAGATGGCCTGGCAGGCGGCGTTTACATGATAGACGTAAGATGCGGCAGCCAGCGCATAGTTAAGAAAGTTATGCTTAAATAAATTTTTTAGGTTCTTAATGTAGTAAATTTTTCTGTGATGTCAGCGGGCAGGGGTTATCCCTTGTCCGCTGATTCTTTTTGTCTTAATCCTAAAAACGCTAAGTGTAGATACAAACGGCTTCTAAGGTATCTGCTAAAAAATAATCAGGTTATTTCTGTTTTAGTTTGCTGTTAAGTCTAAAAAGAATTATCTTTGTTCAGACTATTCTGAAAAATCTTATTCATTATGACGAACACTATTATAGAACAAAGACTGGCAGCCCTGCGCGACGTGATGCGCCGCGAGAGCATCGATGCGTTTATATTCCCTTCTACCGACCCTCACAACGGCGAGTATGTGCCCGAACACTGGGAGGGGCGCAAGTGGATATCCGGCTTCAACGGTTCGGCGGGAACAGCCGTTGTTACGATGGACGCTGCCGCGCTGTGGACCGACTCGCGCTATTTCCTTGCCGCTGCCGAGCAGCTCGAAGGCACGGAGTTTAAGCTGATGAAAGAGCGTGTTGAGGGCACGCCGTCGATAACAAAGTGGCTCGGCCAGAAGCTTTCTTTCGTTTCGAGTCCCGTTGTGGGCATCGACGGCATGGTCAACTCAGAGGCTTCGGTGGCAGAGCTCATTGCCGGACTTCGGAATGAGGGCGGCATAACCGTAAGAACCAACTTTGACCCGCTCGGGCAGATATGGACCGACCGTCCGCCGGTGCCGCAGAACAAGATAACAGTTCATCCGCTGGAGTATGCTGGAGAGTCGTGCGCCTCGAAACTGGAGCGCATACGCGCAATGCTGAAGGACATGAACGCCTGCGGAATGCTTGCCGCCGCGCTCGACGACATAGCCTGGACGCTCAACCTGCGAGGCTCTGATGTTCACTGCAATCCTGTGTTTGTGTCTTATCTGCTCATAACGTCACGCCATGCCACGCTGTTCGTTGACGGCGCCAAGCTCGACGACGGCGTGCGTGAGTATCTGAAGGGCGAGGGCGTAGACATTGCAGATTATAATAAGGTGAAAGATGCCCTGGCTGCATATTCTGAATATAACATACTGCTCGATCCGTGCGAGATAAACCATACGCTGTTCAGTGCCGTCAGATGCGAGAAGGTGGCGCAGCCGTCGCCCATACCATATATGAAGGCCGTCAAGAACAGTGCCGAGATAGAAGGCTTCCGCCGCGCCATGCTGCGCGACGGCGTTGCGCTGGTGAAGTTTTTGCGCTGGCTTAAGCCTGCTGTTGAGGCGGGAGGCGAAACTGAGATGAGCGTCGACCGCAAGCTGACATCGCTGCGCGCGGAGCAGAAGCTGTTTAAGGACATATCGTTCGACACCATTGCCGCCTATCAGGAGCACGGAGCCATTGTTCACTATGAGGCAACGCCCGAAACCGACGTGCCGCTGCGTCCCGAAGGACTTATTCTGATAGATTCGGGCGCGCAGTATCTCGACGGAACCACCGACATAACGCGCACCATAGCCCTGGGCGATGTAACAGAGGAGCAGAAACTCGTCTATACGCTTGTGCTGAAAGGCCACATACAGCTGGAGCTTTGCAAGTTTCCGCGCGGCGCCAGCGGCACACAGCTCGATGCGCTCGCCCGCAAAGACATGTGGCGCTACGGCTTCAACTACATGCACGGCACGGGCCACGGCGTAGGCTCATATCTCAATGTCCACGAAGGTCCTCACCAGATACGCATGGAATACAGGCCTGCACCGCTCGTTGAAGGCATGACCGTTACCGACGAGCCGGGCATATATCTTGCCGGACGCTTCGGCGTGAGGATAGAGAACACGCTGCTCACCGTGCCATATCGCGACACCGAGTTTGGCTCGTTCCTCGGCTTCGAGTCGCTTACGCTCTGTCCGATAGACCTCGCTCCGGTTAAGAAAGAGATGCTGCTGCCTGAAGAAAAAGAGTGGCTCAACGCATACCACCGCACCGTCTACGACCGCCTTTCGCCGCATCTCGAAGGCGAAGACCGCGAGTGGCTGGCATCGGCTTGTGCAGAAATCTGATGCCTAAAGCAGAGTATAAGTAATAAATAAGAATCAATGCACGGGTTGACAACCATGCTTGTCTTATGTCTGCAGATATGATATTTAATATCATCACTCCGGGTGATGACTCTTATATGTCTTTAATCCGTGGGCTTTTTGCCCACGGCTACTGAAGTATCAGCCTTTCGGCTATTGCTGTGGTTGGGCAATTCAGCTTAATGCCTGATGTAAATTTTTCTTTAACTCTCAGCCCGAAGGGCTGCCCTTTAGTACCCGGGTGTGTCGAAACAATATTTCGACACACCCGGTTACTAAAGAATTGTGATTTTATGCACCCGAAGAGGTGCTACTCTATCACGTCTTATCCATTTTATCCGTCATGTTATTTGGGGTTGGCTGTATAGTCGTGATACTCTTTGAATACATAAAAAAGCAGTGCAGGTTAATATCAAGTCTCGGCTTATATTCCGGTTTTGATATGAAGTATCACCGCTTCGGGTGATGCCTCTTAATATCTCATTAATCCGTGGGTGTCGCACCCACGGTTACTAAAATATCAGCCCTTTCGGGCTATTAACAAGTCTAGTATTATTTTCTTTGTAGTATGATTTCGAATTGTTTTGGTGATTTTGTGGCATGAGACAGCCGTTGACGGTATTCCGCCTCG
>ENA-UPWS01001050-UPWS01001050.1-human-gut-metagenome-genome-assembly--contig:-NODE-1050-length-17258-cov-3.176649_pt1 | contig 17258 bp, 16 predicted proteins | sample MGYA00250054_ERZ773384 | MGnify/ENA primary metagenome ERZ773384 (study PRJEB29103, sample SAMN06111979) | human gut metagenome | biome: human gut; feature: ankylosing spondylitis patient; material... | reverse complement strand
GCGCTAGCAGTCCGGTGCCGCGGTGGTCGCGCCGCCTCCCCTTTTTTTAATGATACGGCGACCACCGAGATCTACACTCTTTCCCTACACGACGCTCTTCCGATCTTAGCTACCAGAAATGCGCCGCGTGTTCCGGGCGCTGCATTTTACAGGCATTGTTTTTATCCTGCCCATACACAGGGACGATGCGGCGCAGACGGCTGTCGCCTATGGCAGAGCGCAGGCATGGGTGGGCGGAGCTGCCGCCGCGCTGCAAAATTTTCTCAACCTGAGCTTCAGGCAGGTGCGTATTTTGGCTGATTTTACCGGAGAGATCACGGCCGGGCCATATTTCTCTTGTAAAATAGGCGCATCACCGATTATAATGATAACAGCGGCGCTTTACGCGCTTGTGCAGCTGAAGAATGAACATGTGCTTTAGAGGCTGCGGCAGGCGGCTGCTGTGCGCCGAACCAATTGATAGCATTGCGGAGCCATCAAAAACAAACGGAGGTATTCAGCATGAGCCAGCATCCCATTGAGGGCCTGATGGATGTGACCCTGGAAAAAATAAAGAGCATGGTGGATTCCAATACCATCATCGGAAATCCCATCAATATGGCGGACGGCACACTGGTGCTGCCCATTTCAAAGGTGACGTTCGGGTTCGCTTCCGGCGGCGCGGATTTTCCCAGCAAGACGACGAAGGACCTGTTCGGCGGCGGCGGCGGTGCGGGTGTTTCCATCCAGCCCGTGGCTTTCCTGGTGGTAAAAGACGGCAGCGTGCGCATGCTGCAGCTTGCCGATACTTCCAACAGTGTGGACCGCGCCATTGGTATGCTGCCGGACATGGTTGATAAAATCACGGCGCTGTTCAACAACAAGCAGAAGGAGCAACAGGCGCAGGGTGAAGCCCGGCCTGCGGCCCCGGCGGCGGAATAATGCGGCGGCGCGGGCGTGCCGTGCGGCCGGACGCGCCATGCTGTCCGGCCCGCGCGCGCCCTGGCTCCGCCGTTTTTTGTGGCCGGGCTGCATCGGGAAAATGATCAGACAGGGGAAAGAAAAGGAGAGACCATGCGCGACGTAAGAATCCAGAAAGTGCTGGCCGAGCAGGGCGTATGCTCACGCCGGGCCGCAGAACAGCTCATCCGCGAGGGCCGCGTGAAGCTGAACGGCAGGCCCGTCACAGTGGGCGATAAAATGGACACGCTGAAAGACCTGCTCACGGTAGACGGACAGAAGGTCTATGTGCCGAAGAAGTCGGAGAAATATTATTATATGATGTATAAGCCCCGGGGATACATCACCACCACGAACGATGAGCGTGGGCGCAAAACGGTAATGGACCTGATTGCGGACGTGCCCGTTCGGGTGTACCCGGTGGGGCGTCTGGACAAGGACAGCGAGGGGCTGCTGCTGCTGACGAATGATGGTGATTTTGCCAATCTGCTCACGCACCCCAGCCATGGAGTGTCCAAGCTGTACCGCGTGACGGTGCGCCCCCACGCAACCGAGGAGCAGATCATTGCGCTGACGGACGGCGTTGTGCTGGACGACGGAAGCAAAACGCTGCCCGCTGCCATCCATGTGGTGACAGACGAACCGGAGCGGACAGTGCTGGAAATGACCATCCGTGAGGGGAAAAACCGCCAGATCCGCCGTATGTGCGAAGCCGTGGGCCTGGATGTCATCCGGTTGCGCCGTTCGGCACTGGGCGCGGTAAAGCTGGGCATGCTGCAGCCAGGCCAGTACCGGGAGCTGACAAGCCAGGAGGTGGCGGCGCTGCGCACGGCCGCCTCCCGCGGAAAGGCCACGGCCACCATTGCGAAAAATACGGCGGCCAACGCCGCGCGCCGCACCGCGGCTGGGCCTCACGGCCCGCGCGCGCCCAAGGGCGCTGTGGCGGCAAGAAAAAAACGGGGAGGGAACAGAGGATGATCGCAATGCGCCCCATCCGGGAATATGATGTGATCGATCTTTTGAACAACGGCCGCTTCGAGGGAGAAGTGGAGGGATATGTCGTAATGGACGGTCCCAAATATCTGGGCCACATGCTGTACCGTGTGGACGGCGCGGTGACGCAGGTGCTGGAGTGCGGCGTGGAGGAAAAAATGTTTGTGGACGGCGCGGTGCGCGCCTGTGTGGCCGCAGGCGAAAACGTCGGGGCCACGTCCTTCCGGGTAAACGGGGAGGACGAAAAGCTTGCCGAAGGGAAGAACGTTTTCTTCCCGGAAGCGCAGGGCGATGTTCCCAACGGCAGTATTTTCCATACATGCGAATAATTCTACGGAAAACATAACAGAAACACGTGTTATAGATTTGTCAACATAGTATAATGTGATTAGTTTCGGAATTTTTTTAAAATGCAGGAGGGCTGTTAATGGCTATCGCAACAACCGGCAAGGATGTGCTTGCCAAATTCTTCGACGAAGGCGCTTACAGCGCGCTTTACGCGGATGGCGCTGTCACCGCTGCGTTTGGCAGCGCGAACGGCACCCCCGTTTACGCCGTGTGCCAGACAGGCGCGGCCGTGGCCGAAAAAGACACCGAGAAGGTCGTCAAAGTTCTGGATATGGCCGCGAAAACGGGCAACCCCGTCGTAACGTTCTATAACTCCGTGGGCGCGAAGCTGGAAGAGGGCCTTGCGGCGCTTTCCGGCAGCGCGGCTGTTGCCGCCGCCGTGGCAAAGGTCTCCGGCGTTGTGCCTCAGATCGCCGTTGTCACCGGCGTGTGCGGTGCGGGCTCCGCTCTGGCCGCTGCCGCTGCCGATGTGTGCATTGTAAGCAAGGAGGGCGAGCTGTTTTTGACGGCTCCGTTTACCTCTGCCGCCGCAGGCGATAAGCTGGAGGGCGCGGGCAGCGCCGAGTTTGCCGCCATGGCGGGCGTTGCGGCCATTGTCGTGGACAGCGCCGAGGAGGCCGCTGCCAAGGCGGCCGAACTGGTGGGCCTGCTGCCTGCCAACAATCTGGCCGGCCCCGCCGTGTTTGAGCCGTCCGCTCCTGCGGGCACGCTGAACCTGGCGAAATACTGCCCGGTGGAAGCCGCAGCCAGCATCGCGGACGCAAACAGCGCAGTCGAGCTGTATGCGGGCTATGGCAAAACCGTTTACACCGCGCTGGCGACGGTGGCGGGCAATGTGGTGGGCATTGTCGCCACCAAGGGCGCCGAGGATGTGCTGTGCCGCAATTGCGTGTCCAAGGCCGCGCGTTTTGTACGTCTGTGCGATGCGTTCAGCATTCCGGTTGTCACGCTTGTAAATACCGACGGCTTTGTAAAGAGCGCTTCCGATGATATGGCGGGCGGCCTGCGCGAAGCTGCGCGTCTGGCAGGTACTTACGCCGACGCTACCACCGCGAAGGTGGCTGTCATCACGGGCAAGGCCGTGGGCGTTGCGTATACCGCGCTGGCAAACGCGGACCTGACGATCGCTGTCGAGGGCTGCACCGTGGCCCCGCTGGATCCGAAGGCAGCCGTTACCGTGCTGTATAAGGATGAGCTGGAGAACGGCACCAATATCGCGGCCGATACCGCGAAGCTGGCCGCCCGGTATGCTGCCGATGTGTGCAGCGCCGCCGCTGCCGTGGAAGCCGGCCTGGCCGATATGGCAGTGCCCGCCGCAGGCGTGCGCGCCGCCGTTGTATCCGCTCTGGATATGCTTTCCACCAAACGCACCCAGCGTCTGCCGAAGAAACACGGCAACATGTCTCTGTAATTGAAATAGTAAAGATAATAAACAGGAGGATATCCCATGAAAACTTTCAATATCACCGTAAACGGCACCGCTTATAACGTTACTGTGGAAGAGACCGCCGGCGGCGCCGCTGCCGCGCCTGTTGCCGCAGCTCCGGCTCCCGCAGCTGTCCCGGCCCCGGCTGCCGCTCCTGCGCCTGCCGCCGCCCCCGCTGCTGCGCCCGCTGCGCCTGCCGCCGCAGGCAGCACCGGCGCTGTCACCGTTACGGCTCCGATGCCCGGCAACATTTTGGACGTGAAGGCTGCTGTGGGCGCTTCCGTCAAGGCCGGCGACGTGCTGTGCATCCTGGAAGCCATGAAGATGGAGAACGAGATCGTTGCGCCGCAGGACGGCACGGTTGCTTCCGTGAACTGCCGCAAGGGCGACGTTGTGAACGTGGGCGATCTGCTCGTTTCCCTGAACTGAACAGAGAGGTGAACGATTTTGGCAAAAAAACCGATTAAGATTACCGAGGTCGCCCTGCGCGACGCGCATCAGTCTCTGATCGCTACGCGCATGACGATGGACGAGATGCGTCCCATCCTGCCTGCGATGGATGAAGTGGGCTATTACTCCGTAGAGTGCTGGGGCGGCGCGACGTTTGACTCCTGCATCCGTTTCCTGGACGAGGACCCGTGGGACCGCCTGCGTATCCTGCGCAAGGAAATGCCGAACACCAAGCTGCAGATGCTGTTCCGCGGCCAGAACATGCTGGGCTACCGCCATTACGCGGACGACGCCGTCGAGTATTTCGTGCAGAAGTCCGTTGCCAACGGCATTGACATCCTGCGTATTTTCGACGCGCTGAACGACCCGCGCAATCTGGAAACGGCCATCAAAGCCGCCATTAAGGAAAAGGCGCATGTGCAGGGCTGCATCAGCTATACGCTGAGCCCCGTGCACAACAACGAGTATTTCGCCAAGTACGCCAAGACCCTGGAGGAGATGGGCGCGCACAGCATCTGCATCAAGGATATGGCCGGCCTGCTGACGCCGTACTCCACCTATGAACTGGTGAAGTCCTTGAAAGAGACTGTTTCCATCCCCGTGGACATCCACAGCCACTACACCTCCGGCCTTGCTTCCATGTCCATCCTGAAGGGCATTGAGGCGGGCGCGGATATTATAGATACGGCCATCAGCCCGCTGTCGCTGGGCACCAGCCATATGCCCACCGAGAGCCTTGTGGCTGCGCTTCAGGGTACCGATTACGACACGGGCCTTGACCTGAAAAAGCTGAACGTGGTGCGCGAGCACTTCGCCAAGCTGCGTGAGAAATATCTGGCCAGCGGCCAGCTCAGCCCGAAAATGCTGGGCGTGGACGCCAATACGCTGCTGTATCAGGTGCCGGGCGGTATGCTGTCCAACCTGCTCAAGCAGCTGAAGGACGCGGGCAAGGAGGACCAGCTCGACGCCGTGCTGCAGGAGATTCCCCGCGTGCGCAAGGACTCCGGCTATCCGCCGCTCGTTACCCCGACGAGCCAGATCGTCGGCACCCAGGCGGTGTTCAACGTCATTCTGGGCGAGCGTTACAAGATGGTAACGAAGGAGTTCAAAGGCCTTGTTCACGGCGACTACGGCAAGACGCCTGCTCCCATCAGCCCCGAGTTCACAAAGCAGATCCTCGGCGACGAGCAGCCCATCACCTGCCGTCCGGCAGATCTGCTGGAGCCGGAGATCGAGAAGCTGAAGGCGGAAGCCAGCAAGTATGTCATGCAGGAGGAGGACGTGCTCACGTACGCCATGTTCCCGCAGGTCGCGCCCAAGTTCTTTGAGAAGCGCAACAACAAGCTGGCCGGCGTCGACGGTGATCACGTCGATTTTGAAGGCAAATCCCATCCGGTGTAAACAGCTTTATACAGCGCCGTTCCCATATGGGGACGGCGCTGTTTTCGTACCTTTTGCCGCCGCACGGCCCGGGGCGTTGCGGAGCACGGAGGAGAAACAGCGAGAAAACTTGCAAAAAATGGCGAAAAGCAGTAATATAGATATATCTATTATCATGGGGAAAGAGGGCTTGTTTTATGGTGCTGAGCATGACCGGCTACGGGCGCGCCGAGCAGGAGCGAAGCGGGCGCGATATCACAGTCGAGATCAAAAGCGTGAACTCCCGATATTTTGAGTATACCTCCCGCATGCCGCGCAGCTTTGCGTTTTTGGACGACAAGCTGAAAAAGCTGGTGAACGCCACCATCTCCCGCGGCAAAACAGAGCTGGCGCTGACCGTGGTAAACGTTGGTGCGCCGGAGGCTTCCATCAGCGTGAACCTGGACCTGGCAAAAGGATATCTGGATGCCATCGGCGAGATGAGCAGTGCGCTGGGTGTTGAAAACGATGTCACAGCGGGCACGCTGACACGTTTTTCAGATATCTTCACCACACGCAAGGCAGAGACGGACGAGGAGCAGTTGTGGGCGGACGTGAAGGCCGTGGCTGAGGCTGCGGTGGAAAATTTCGTCGCCATGCGCGCCGCCGAGGGGGAGAAGCTGAGGGCGGATATCCTTTCGCGCCTGGTGTATCTGGAGCAGGCGGTGGGCGAGATCGAGCAGACGAGCGCCGAGCGCGTGCAGAAATACACGGAGAAGCTGTACGCCAAGCTGAAAGCGCTGCTGGAGGACACGAACATCGATGAGGCGCGCATTCTGACGGAAGCCGCCATCTTTGCAGATAAAACGGCCGTGGACGAGGAGACGGTTCGCCTGCGCAGCCACATCCGGCAGTACCGGGATATTCTGGAGAAGAACGAGCCGGTGGGCCGCAAGCTGGATTTTCTGACGCAGGAGCTGAACCGGGAGACCAACACCATCGGAAGCAAGGCGCAGGAGCTTGCGATCACACGCATGGTGGTGGATATGAAAGCGGAGATCGAGAAGATACGCGAGCAGATCCAGAACATCGAATGACACGCTGAAAAACACGGCATGTACGCGGGCGGCTTTGGAAGTCTTTTCAAGGGTGTTCTCTTTTTTGGGGACTGCTCAGCCTGCGCTCTGCCCATACTGTTATAGGAGGAACCAGAAATGAAGCTCATCAACATCGGCTTTGGAAACATGGTCAGTGCCAACAGGCTCATCGCCATTGTCAGCCCCGAATCCGCGCCCATCAAGCGCATCGTGCAGGAGGCGCGGGACAAGGGGGCGCTCATCGACGCCACTTATGGACGCCGCACCCGTGCGGTCATCATCACGGATTCCGACCATGTGATCCTTTCCGCCGTACAGCCCGAGACGGTGGCGAACCGTCTGAATGACGAAGACGATGAAGCGGAGCTGGACGACGATGAATAAGCAGCGTTATCTGCTGGTGGTTTCCGGTCCGTCGGGCGCGGGCAAGGATACTGTCGTCAGCCGGATGATGCAAAAGCATCCGGAAATCGAGATATCCGTCTCGGCTACCACCCGCGCGCCCCGTGCGGGTGAGACGGATGGTGAAAATTATTATTTTCTTACCAATGAGCAGTTTGAGGCAAAAATCGACCGGGGCGAGATGCTGGAATATGTGAATTACTGCGGGAAGTATTACGGCACACCCAAGTCGGAGGTGGACGCCCGCCTGGACAGGGGCACGACCGTTGTGCTGGTCATTGAGGTGGTGGGCGCGGCGAATATCAAAAAGCTCTATCCGGAAAGCACGCTCATTTTCATCATGCCGCCCAGTATGGACGAGCTGCGCGCCCGCCTGCGCGGCCGCGGGACAGAGAGCGAAGAGGCGATTGCCGGCCGGCTCAAGCGGGCAGAGGAAGAACTGCCCTATGCCAGAGAGTATGATTTTTCGGTGGAGAACCGCGATGTGGACGCATGCGCGGACGAGATCTACCGTATTTTGAAGCAGCGCCAGCAGGACTAGCGTTATGTAAAAGGAACAGGCAGCCGGAAAGGGAGGGTGGAGTGCTTGGCCGAATGCGTGCAGGTGGCGGTCAGCAACGCCACCTTTCATTTTGATAAGCTGTATTCTTACAGTGTGCCGGCGCACCTGCAGGACAGAGTTTTTGTGGGCAGCATGGTGCTTGTCCCGTTCGGCCGCGGCGCGGCCGCGAGGATGGGCGTGGTGCTCGGACTGGATGCGCCGGAGGCGGCGGGCAAAAGGCTGAAATCACTGTACGACGCTGCGCCTGAACAGGCGCGCCTGTCGGATGAGCTGCTGCGTCTGGTCTATTATCTCAAGGAACACACGTTCTGCACCTATTACGAGGCGGTCAAGGCCATCATTCCCTACGGAGCGCAGTACAAAGCTGTGAATACCGGCCCCGTACCGCAGCTGCAAAAGCAGCTTGTGCGCCATACCGAGCCGGTATACCGGCGCACAGACGCCCCCTGGCAGGGACGCCGTACCGAAAAGCAGCAGGCTGCCTGGGACGCGCTGGCTTTCGGCCCCAAAACACAGAAGGAGCTGGAAGAGCAGGGCGTGACGAAGGCGGTGCTGGCGGGCCTTGTGAAAAAAGGCGTGCTGGCTGTTTCCGCTCAGGATAAAAGCGTAGCGTTGTATGAGAATTACAGCCCCGCGCAGGAGACGATCGCGCTTTCACCGGCGCAGCAGGCGGCTTACAGCCGCCTGGCGGCTCTGATGGATACGGGCCGGCCCGCGGCCGCGCTTCTGCACGGCGTCACTTCCAGCGGAAAGACGCTGGTGTTTTTAAAGCTCATCGAAAAGGCGGTTGCGGCGGGGCGCAAGGCGTTGGTGCTGGTGCCGGAAATTTCACTTACGCCGCAGATGATCTACCGCTTGAAAGCCTTTTTTGGAGACAGAGTGGCCGTGCAGCACTCGGCGCTCTCCAATACCGAGCGCCTTCTGCAGTGGCAGCAGATCCAAAACGGCGGCGCAGACATCGTGGTGGGCACGCGCAGCGCTGTGTTTGCGCCCCTGCCGGACATCGGCGTTATTATCATCGACGAAGAGCAGGAGCATACCTATCACTCCGAGAGCGCGCCGCGCTATTCCGCCCACGACGTGGCGAAGCGCCGTGCCGCGGCTCACGGCGCGCTGCTGCTGCTGGCCTCGGCCACGCCCTCCACGGAAAGCTACTATGCCGCGCAGGCGGGCCGGTATACGCTGGTGGAGCTGTCGGAACGCTACAACCACATGCCGCTGCCGGAGGTGCGGCTGGTGGACATGCGCGAGGAACTGGCCGCGGGCAACGCATCGTCCGTCAGCCGGGCGCTGGCGGATGAAATTTCGCGCAATCTGGCCCGGGGTGAGCAGACCATCCTTCTTTTGAACCGTCGCGGATACAAAACAGTGGGCATGTGTACCGCCTGCAGTGAGGTGGTGAAATGCGATGCCTGCAGCGTGCCCATGGTGTACCACAAGGCGGACGGCCGTTTGCTGTGCCATTATTGCGGCAAATCCGTCAGTCCGGTGCCGGAGGTGTGCCCTGCCTGCGGCGGCAAGCTGAAGTATACGGGCTTCGGCACCCAGCGCGTGGAGGAGGAATTGGAGCAGATGTTTCCCGCGGCGCGGGTGCTGCGCATGGACCTGGACACGACCGCCCGCAAAAACGCCCACGAGACCATGCTGCGCCGCTTCGCAAAGGGCGAATATGATATCATGCTGGGCACGCAGATGGTGGCCAAGGGACTCGATTTTGAAAAGGTGACGCTGGTGGGCGTGCTGGGCATCGACCAGCTTTTGTTTGCGCAGGGATACAAGGCGTTCGAAAATGTTTTTTCGCTGGTGACCCAGGTGGTGGGGCGGGGCGGCCGCGCGGCTCAGGCGGGCCGGGCGCTCATCCAGACGGTGGACCCAAACCATCCGGTTCTGAATCTGGCGGCGAGGCAGGATTATAAATCTTTTTTTGCAGAGGAGATATCCTTCCGCAGGCTGAACCTTTACCCACCGTTCTGCACCATCTGTCTGGCGGGCTTTTCCGGTGCGAAGGAGCCGGAGGTGCTGGCGGCATCCCGTGCCTTTGCGGCGGACGTGCAGCGTCTTGCACAGCAGCGCAGCGGTATTCCGCTGCGTATCCTCGGCCCCGCGCCCATGAACATTGCCATGGTGAACAACCATTACCGCTACAAGCTCACTCTTAAGTGCCGCAACGACAATGCTTTCCGCGCGCTGATGGGGGAGGCGCTGGCGGCGTACAACGCGGCCGGATGGCCGGGAAAAGTGTCCGTTTATCTGGATTTCCATTCGGACGCAGACATTTAACACATAAAATATTATCAGCTGCAAACGAAAATCTTGGAGGGATTTGATTATGGCTTTACGCACTATCGTACAGGACGGCGATCCAATCTTGAAAAAGAAATGCCGTCCCGTTACAAACTTTGACGACCGTCTGGCGGAGCTGCTGGACGACATGATCGAGACGCTGGCCGACGCACAGGGGTACGGCCTGGCGGGCCCGCAGGTGGGAGTGATGCGCCGCGTGTTCGTCAGCCTGGATGAGCGTGACCTGCCTGAGGACGGAGAGGTGCCCGAGGGTTACGAGCCGAAGTACCTGGAATTCGTGAATCCGGAGATCATCATGCAGGAGGGCGAGGTGCTCCAGTATGAGGGCTGCCTTTCGTTTCCGGGGCATAACGCCGCCATCCGCCGTCCGCAGAAGGTGACCGTGCGCGCGTTTGACCGCCACGGAAAACCGTTTACGCTGACAGGCGAGGACATGCTGGCGCGCTGTATCTGCCACGAGACGAACCATCTGGACGGCGTTACCATCATGGACCTTGCCGAGTTCTTCTATGAGGATCAGGAGCACGACGACGAGGACGAAAGCGCAACGGAGGAATGAGCATTGAACATCCTGTTTATGGGTACGCCCGATATCGCGGCTGCTGCGCTGGAGGCGATCCTTGACGCAGGGCATACGGTATGTGGTGTCTATACGCGGGCGGATAAGCCTGTCGGCCGCAAGCAGGTGCTGACGGCCCCGCCTGTCAAGCGCACAGCGATGGCGCACGGCATCCCCGTGTTTCAGCCTGGGACGCTGCGGGACGCCGCGCAGGCGGAAAACATCCGTGCGCTTGCCCCCGAGCTGATCGTGGTGGTGGCCTATGGCCGCATCCTGCCGCCGGAAGTGCTTGCGATCCCCCAATACGGCTGCATCAATCTGCATGTTTCACTGCTTCCCAGATACCGGGGCGCTGCGCCCGTGCAGTGGGCTGTTATCAACGGCGAAAAGACGACCGGCGTTTCCATTATGTATTTAAATGAGGGCCTGGACACAGGCGATATCCTGCGGGTCTCCCCGGTGGAAATTGGCGAGAACGAGACCTCCGGCGAGCTGTTTGAGCGCATCACGCAGGAGGGAGTACGCACGCTGCTGGCGGCGATGGAGGATATCGCGGCGGGCACGGCACAGGCGCGGCCGCAGAATGACGCCGAGGCCACGCTGGCGCCGCCCCTTACAAAAGAACAGGCGCATTTCGGATTTGACGCGCCCGCCCGCCGTTTGCACGACCTCATCCGCGGTTTGAACCCGTGGCCCGTTGCATATTTTGAGTACGGCGGAAAAAAGGTGAAAGTGCTGCGCACTTTGTGTGACGATGCAGCCGCGGGCGCGCCGGGTGAGATATTGAGCACAAAACCGCTGAAGGTAGCCTGTGCGTCCGGCGCGCTGACGCTTCTGGAAGTAGTGCCCGAGGGGAGCAGACCCATGGAAGGCAGCGCCTGGGCCGCCGGCCGCCGGTTTACAAATGGTGACAAATTGCAATAAATTTCCTGCTTTTGCCGTATAAAAGCAAGAAAGAAAAAGATATGCCCGGGGAAAAAGCTTGAAAAAGGGGTGGCGACTGCGCCCGTAGGTGCGTGTCGGAGCGCAACCGCGCTGAAAGCGCGGCTCTTAGCGCGTAGACGCCCCTTTTTCATTCAAAATAACCCCGCGCCGTGCGCGGCGAACAGGGCATGCCCTGTTCGTAAGCGGCTTTGCGGTCATACCGCAAAGCCGGCAAATTGCAATAAATTTCCTGCTTTTGCCGTATATAGAAAGAGGCATGCGCGCAGCGCACGTGCCGCTTGAGGCTGCGGCAGGGAATCAAAGGAGCAGCTATGGAGAATCCCCGCCGCGCGGCCGTGGCCGCGCTGATAAAACAGGAACAGGACGGTTACGCAAACCTTGTATTGCGCCATGCGCTGGACGGCTTCACCGGAACAGCGCGGGACCGGGCATTTCTCAGCGCCGTGTTCTACGGCACCGTAGAGCGTATGGTGACGCTGGACCATATCCTGCAGAAATTCCTGCAAAAGCCTCTGGTAAAGCTGGATGTGGCGGTGCGCGCCATTCTGCGCAGCGGGCTGTATCAGGCGCGTTATCTGAAGAGCGTGCCTGTGCGCGCGGCCATCAGCGAATCCGTCACGCTCACGCGGCAGATGGGGAAATCCAGCGCTGCGGGGCTTGTCAATGCGGTGCTGCGCCGCGCCGCCGCTTACGACCTCACCGTCGAACATTACTCCAACGAGGCCGAGCGCCTTTGCGTGGAGTACAGCGTTTCGCCGCAGATCGCCGGGCTGCTGCAGACGCGCTGCCCGGACCAGTGTGAGGATATTTTGAAGGCCAGCTTCACACCGCCGCCCCTGTGCGTGCGCGTGAACACGCTGCAAACGGATATCGGGGCGCTGGAGGAGGAATTTGCCCGGCAGGGCATGGCCACCCGACGCGGCGCGGTCCCGGACAGCCTGTATGTGGAATGCAGGGGAGACGTTACGGCGCTGAAGCTGTTCAAGCAAGGCCTGTTCCATGTGCAGGGTGAGGCGTCCCAGCTTGCCTGCGCGGCGTTGTCGCCAAGGCCCGGTGATACCGTGCTGGACCTGTGCGCGGCCCCCGGCGGCAAAAGCGCCACGCTGGCGCAGTACATGGAGAACAAGGGGACGCTGGTTTCCTGCGACGCGGCTCAAAACCGCCTGACGCTGGTCGGCGGCGCGCTGGAACGGCTGGGCGTGGCCTGCGGCCGCGTGCTGCACAACGATGCCGCCGTTTACAATGAGGCGTTTGCGGGCGCGGACGCAGTGCTGTGCGACGTACCCTGCTCCGGCCTTGGTGTGCTGGCGAAAAAGCCGGATATCCGGCAGAAAACGCTGGACGGCCTGGATGGACTGGTACGGCTGCAGCGGGCGATCCTGGAGACAGCCGCGCGCTATGTGAGGCCGGGCGGGCGGCTCGTCTACTCTACCTGTACGCTGAATCCGGATGAAAATGCCGGTATCGTCCGGCCCTTTTTGAAAGAGCATCCGGAGTTTCGTACGCGCAGTGTGGAGTGTGTTTTGCCGGGGACGACAAAAGATGACGATTTTCTTACACTTTACCCGTTCCGCACGGGAACAGACGGCTTTTTCATAGCATCTCTGGAAAGATTGTGATAAAATGAACCAGACAGGAATCTCTTCATATACCGAGCCGCAGCTTGCGGAACTGGTGAAGGAAATGGGGCAGCCCGCGTTTCGCGCAAAACAGCTTTTCAAATGGCTGCATGAAAAGCAGGCGCGCTCTTTTTCTGAAATGACGGATCAGCCAAAGGCGTTCCCCGCCGCGCTGGAAGAACGCTTTTTCATCGAGACGCTGGAGACTGAGCGCCGCCAGCAATCGAAGGACGGTACGGTGAAATACCTGTTCCGCCTGCCGGACGGCAATTGCATCGAAACGGTATTGATGCGCTATTCCTATGGCAATACTGTATGCGTGTCCACACAGGTGGGCTGCCGCATGGGCTGCCGCTTCTGCGCTTCCACGCAGGGCGGGCGTGTGCGCAACCTCACGGCGGGTGAGATCGCAAACGAGGTATACGCCGCTGCCCGGGATACCGGAGAACGCGTTTCCCATATCGTGCTCATGGGCATTGGCGAACCGCTCGATAATTTTGATCATGTCATGGACTTCCTGTCCATCATCTCTTCGCCGAATGGCGTGAACATCGGCATGCGCAACATCAGCCTTTCAACCTGCGGCCTCGTGCCGATGATCTACAAGCTGGCCGAACGGCATCTTGGCCTGACGCTTTCGGTCTCGCTGCATGCGCCCACGGATGAAATGCGCAGTTCGATGATGCCGGTCAACGATGTGTATCCCGTGGAACAGCTCATCCGGGCCTGCCGGGACTACCAGCAGGAGACCGGCCGCCGCGTCAGCTTTGAGTATTCAATGGTGAACGGCGTGAACGACAGCCCGCAGACGGCCCGCAGGCTGGCACAGCTCATCAAGGGCATGGGTGCGCACGTGAACCTTATTCCCATCAATCCCGTGGACGGCTCGCCGTATTCCGCTACGGATGCCGCCAACGTCAAACGTTTTCAAACGCTCCTGACGGAGCTGGGCGTCAACGCCACCGTGCGCCGCCGCCTGGGCACCGACATCAGCGCCGCCTGCGGCCAGCTGCGCCGCGAGGCAAAAGGAGGAACGACCGCATGAAGCTTGTCGCTAAAACAGATATCGGCAGCCAGCGCAGCGAAAACCAGGACAGCTACCGGGGGGGGCGCCGCCCGGACGACGCTGTTTGGGGTGCCGTGTGCGACGGTATGGGCGGTGCGCGCGGCGGCCGCTTGGCCAGCACCATGGCGGTGGATGCGCTGCAGCAGGCCATCGAGGCGGGTATTGACGAGGCGCACACCCCGCAGGCCGGACGCGCACTGCTGGAAAGCGCCGTGGAGCAGGCCAACCGCAGCGTTTATGAAAAGGCGCGGGGCACGCCTTCGCTCAGCGGCATGGGCACCACTGTTGTATGCGCGCTGGTGCGCGGAGGCCTTGCGCAGTATGTGCATGTGGGCGATTCCCGCATTTATCTGTTTCGCAACAACAAGCTGCTTCAGCTTACAAAAGACCATTCCATGGTGCAGGAGATGGTGGAGCAGGGCGCGCTGACGGAGGAGGAAGCTCAGAATCATCCGCGCAAGAACCTCATCACCCGCGCTTTGGGCGTGGGACGGGATGTGGAGGCGGATTTCGGCGAAAAAGAAGTGAGCCCCCGGGACATCCTGCTGCTGTGCAGCGACGGGCTGAGCAACTGCGTTTCTGTGCCGCAGATCGAGGAAACGCTGGCGCGCACGCCTTTTTATGAGGCGGCGGACGCGCTGGTGCAGAAGGCGCTGGAGGGCGGCGGCCTTGACAACATTACGGTCCTGCTGATGCAAGTAGAGGCAGTGGAGGAGAACAATGGATAATTTGATCGGGAAAAAACTGGACGGCCGTTACCAACTGGAGGAGCTGATCGGCTCCGGCGGCATGGCCAACGTCTACAAAGCCACCGACCTTTTGGAAAACCGCCTTGTGGCGGTGAAGATCCTGCGGGAGGAATGCCGCGGCAACGAGGATCTTGTGCGGCGGTTTAAAAACGAATCCAAGGCGATTTCGGTGCTGGATCATCCCAATATCGTAAAGGTATACGATGTCAGCGTGACGGACAAGCTCCAATTTATCGTGATGGAGTATATCGACGGCATCACGCTGAAAGAATATATGGAGTACCGCGCCCAGCCTTTGACGTATAAAGAGACGCTGCACTTCATCACACAGGTTCTGGCGGCGCTGCAGCACGCCCATGAGAAGGGCATCGTACACCGGGACATCAAGCCGCAGAACATCATGCTGCTGGCGGACAGCACCATCAAGGTGATGGACTTCGGCATCGCCCGCTTTTCCCGTAGCGAGAACCAGACGATGACCGATAAGGCCATCGGCTCGGTGCATTACATCAGTCCTGAACAGGCGAAGGGCGATACCACCGACGCAAAGGCGGACATCTATTCCGTGGGCGTGATGATGTACGAGATGCTTTCGGGAAAGCTGCCGTTTGAATCCGACAGTCCGGTGTCCGTGGCCATTAAACAGATCGCGGATACGGCCACGCCCCTGCGGGAGCTGAACCCCGCGGTGCCCGAGGCGCTGGCGGCCATCACCGAGCGTGCCATGGCCAAGGAACCGAGGGAACGTTATCCTTCCGCTCAGGCCATGCTGGCGGACATCGACGAGTTCAAGCGCAACCCCAGTGTGAAGTTTGAATACCAGTACCTTACGGACACAGCGCCCACACGGTACATCGACAAAGTGGTGAACAAAACGGCTACGAAACAGTCTGGAGGCCAGCAGCGTCCCCGAACAGGCGCGCGGCCTGCCGCCCGCGGCGGCACAAAAACCAAGAAGCGGCTGGCGCTGCCCATTCTTGCGGGAATGGCGGCGGCATTTCTCATTGGCGCGGCGATCCTGGTGTTCCTCATCTTTAAATATGAGGGCAACGGTATGTTCAGCCAGAGTATGGATGTGGACCTGCCCAACTTCATCGGCCTGACGCAGGCGGAGATCCAGGAAAAATATCCGGATTCAAGATTCATTTTTCAGACGGAAGAGGAATATAATACAGAGTACGCGGCTGGTGTCGTATGCGACCAGTACCCGCGTGCGCAGACGGCTTCCGACCCTAAGCGCGTGAAGGAAAACGCGAAGATCACGCTCACCATCAGCAGAGGCGTGGAGATCGTCACGATGCCGGACCTTTCCGGTATGTCCCGCGCCGAAGCGCTGAACGCCTGTAAGGAAAAAGGCCTAATGCCTACTTTTAAGACTGAAACGGTCCCCAAGGGGCAGGCGAGCGGCGTCGTCCTGCGCACGGACCCGGTCTCCGGTACGCAGGTGGAGGCGAACACGGAAAACAGCAGCGTCACGGTCTACATCAGCCAGGAAGAGGTGGACAAGAGCACTACGGTGCCGAACCTTGTGGGTGTGGCGTCTCTGAGCGAGGCACAGGACCTGATCCGGAGTGCGAAGCTTGTGCTGGGCGGTTATTCTGAGGAATACAGCGACACCGTACCGGCGGGAGCCGTCATCTCCCAAAACCCGGTCAGCGGCACGCCCGCCAAATGGAACGACCCTGTATCGATCGTTGTGTCCAAGGGCGCGCAGGAGCGCACGATCTATGTGCACATCGCTGTGGATGAAACCAACGAGGGCGGCACTTATACGCTGCTGCTGAACGGCGGCAACCCACAGCCCTGGTCACCCACGGCGGGCCAGGCGTCCAGCTATCAATGGTCCGTCACTTCGACGGGCACGGGCACGATCACGCTGCAGAAGCCGGACGGTACGACGGCGGAGCAGGCTGTTGATTTTGCTCCGGGCGGCAGCGGAGACTTGGATTTCGGCACGTTTGGAGGCAACTATAAAAAGCCGGACGATCCTTCGTCCACACCGCCGGACCCTTCCCACTCCGCGCCGTCGGGCGAGGGCGACTGAGCCGTTATTGCATTCAGGCGCCGGGAGCGCGTTTCGCGCGCTCCCGGTTTAATTGATTGATCAGCGGGGGAAAAAGAACAAGTGGCATCAAGAAGGCAGGCAAAAAAGAAAGGCAAAGCGGCAAAAAACGCGGAACACGGAAACGTACAGGCGTCGGCAGCCGCTTCCAGAAAGAAAACGCCGCAGGAAGAAATCCAGCAGGCGGACGGCGTGCAGCCCTTCCTCGGTCAGGCATCCGTTCTGATCAAACAGTTCCATGTACGCTCCTCCTTTCACAGGGTATGCGGTCGTTTTGCAAAATCTGCTGCGCCAGCATCTTTTTGGCGCGGTAGACCTGCGCTTCCACCGTTTTGGGCGGGCGGCCGCACAGCCTTGCAGCTTCGGCCATGGTGTGCT
>ENA-UPWS01001047-UPWS01001047.1-human-gut-metagenome-genome-assembly--contig:-NODE-1047-length-17297-cov-7.069570_pt1 | contig 17297 bp, 12 predicted proteins | sample MGYA00250054_ERZ773384 | MGnify/ENA primary metagenome ERZ773384 (study PRJEB29103, sample SAMN06111979) | human gut metagenome | biome: human gut; feature: ankylosing spondylitis patient; material... | reverse complement strand
AAACGAAAGGGCAGTTAATGAAAAGTCTCAATACTGCTTTTTCGTTTGCACCACCTTCGATTCTTTCCTTAACGATTTGGTAAACCATCTATACAATACCATACTTCATTGTCCATTACAATAATTGCATCGCTCCCGCTTATTCTCATCAATTCTGCAACTATTATATTGTGATATTATGCTTACTCTTAGGCTGTCTGTTCACTTTTCTTTGCGTGATACGCTTCACGTCTCATAGCCAGTGTTTTTTCATATCTCTCTTTTGCAATAGGGTCTCCATTCAATGCATCTTCACGCATTTTTCTGTAGCTCTTCACTGTGGCTCTAACCTGAAACTGTTTACGCTCTGCAAGCTGACTCTTTGCTTCCTGATCTCCGGCTTCCGCCCTGGCTCTCAAGGCTTCCATCTGCTCCTTTCTTCTTGCGGTATGCCGTCTGTTGTATTCTGCATTTCTCTCTTCCAAATATTTTGCATATTCAGGGTCATTTTCTGCTCTCTGCTTACGCTTTTCTGCTGATTTCCTTGAACGTTCTCTTGCAATAGCTCTACTCTCCTCAAGCTCTCTGACGGCTTCCTGATTGCCTTTTTCTGCCTGCTCCTTTAATTCTGCCAAAGCAATCTTTTTCTTCTTTGTAGCACGCTCCTGACGTTTCTTTTCCCTTTCCAATGCCAAGCGTTCTTTCTCTTCCATCTTCGCCCGATATTCAGGGTCAGACATTCTCAATTCTCGCATTTTTTCAGATCTCTTACGGTTGTTCTGTCTGCCTTTTTCAAGGATTGCTTTATATTCTGCCATAGCTTCAGGATCTCCAGCTTCTGCTTTTGCCTTGATCTCTGCACGCTTCTGATTTCTTTTCTGCGTAGATTTCTTAGAAGATTTTCTCTTTCTTTCAGCAATCTCTTCCGCTCTGCGTGCTTCCTCTGACTGCAAGGCTTCCACTTCATCCTCACTGAGTGGAAGAACAAAATTTCCAATGAAATTGAAATAAATATCCACTTGCTGAGTACGGTCTTTTGTTCTGCCACCCTCTGCTTCATGAATTACAACCTTTTCAATGAAATCATTAAGCATAGGTGTTGTCAGTTCCTCAAAATCTCGGTATTTCTTAACCAGTCGCACAAATTTATCAATCTGCACTGCCTTAGTGGATATACGTTCTGTAGCAGTTTCAAGTTCTGAAATTCTCTGCTCTAGGCTGCTTTGTTCGGTGTCATATTCTGTCATAAGGCGGTTAAACTGTCTCTCCGGCAATCGCCCCAGTGTGAAATTCTCATACAGACCTTTTATTAGATCATCCAAATCCATCATACGACGTTTTGCTTCTAACAACTCCTTTTTATCATCTGTATTATCCTTTTCACACTGCAATTCATACTGTGCTTTCAACTGTTCTACAAACTCTTTTTCATCTTTAAGGACATACTGTGACACTCTCTTAGTTGCCTGATAAATCAGCATTTCTATTGTGCTTGCCTTGATATAGTGACCAGTACATGAATGATATTTATTGTGGTACCGGCTACACCGGAATGCCTGATTGCTGTCATATATTTTCCCATCTTTTGGCTTTGAATTGATATATGCCAGTCTGCTTCCACAATCCGCACAATAAAGCAGTCCTGACAGCCTGTGCGCAGGCTTTTCACTGTTTCGCCTTGGAGATACCCTTTTTCTCATTCTCTGCGCTTTATCATATGTTTCCTGATCAATGATAGCTTCATGTGTATTGTAAAAGACAAGCAGTTCGTCCTCATTTGCAATTCTTTTCCGTTTTGTCTTAAAATTATCCCTCGTTGTCTTCCCAAGAACGGTATGCCCCAAATACTCACGTCTGTTCAAAATATAGCCCACTGTTGTAGCATTCCATGTATAAGGGTCATGGTAATTCGTACACTGGCAATCCTCAGGATGATTCTGTCTCGCATAAGCCGAAGGAATAAGGATTTTATCCTCTGACAAGGTATCTGCTATTGCGGTTGCACCCATTCCATCACAAGCAAGCTGAAAAATGCGTCTGACAACCGAAGCAGAAGCTTCATCAACATACAATGTCTGCTTATCCTCAGGCTTTCTGTAATATCCATAAGGCACTGCACCGCTGACACGTTTTCCGTCTCGCATTTTTGCCTTGAACACTGCCTTGATTTTCTTACTGGTATCTTTTGCATACCACTCATTCATGATATTCAGAAATGGTGTAAAATCATTATCTGCCGGATTGGCACTGTCAACTCCGTTATTTACTGCAATAAAACGGACATTTTTCTTAGGGAACATCATTTCCGTATAGAAACCTACTTGCAGATAGTTTCTGCCAAATCGGGACATATCTTTGACGATCACTGTTCCCACTCTGCCGGCTTCAATCTCTGTCAGCAAAGAATTGAATGCCGGTCTGTTGAAGTTCGTTCCTGAATATCCATCATCACTGAAATGCTGAATATTACCAAAGCCATGTTGCACTGCATAATCTTCCAGATACTTCTTCTGGTTTGTTATGGAGTTGGATTCGCCCTGCATCTCATCATCACGGGACAGACGCTCGTAAAGTGCTGTTATTCTGTTATCTTTAGCCATTTTCTCAGCTCCTTTCATAATGCTAAAAAATAAGAACACACAGAAAACACTTCATTTTTTAATGACCTATTTTCTCTGTATTCTTAAAATCTAACCCTTCGGGTCTGTGACCACATAAGAACTGTGCATCTGCATCAGATTCGGTTTGAGCCAGAAGCGGGTCTTACCGGAACCGGAGCCGCCGATCACCAGCACATTTTTGTTTCTGGCGGTCTTGGGGTCCTTGGGGCGGCTGTTCATGGTCAGGCTCTCGGTTTTGGTCAGAATCACATTGTTCTGGAACACCGGGTCGATGTAGGGTGCAATATCCTCACGGGTTCCCCAACGGGCAGAGCCATACTCCATACCGTGACGGTACTTCTTGGCGTTTTTACTTTTGAGATACACCGCCAGACGCAGGCCAGAACCGCAGCACAGCCCCACCAGCAGATCCAACGGGTGCAGGCTGGGCCAGAAACTTTGCAGCGCCCCAGGCAGGACAGCAAACAGGGAAAGGAATTTCTCCGAAGCATTTGTCCCCTGAGCCAGTCGCCATGCCTCCCCGAAGTTGGTAGCAAACAGCCCCATCAGGAGATAGGGCAGGTTCAGCAAAACGAGCTTTTTGATGTCAAACTGCTTTTTCATCGTTCCAGCTCCTTTCGCTTGGTGCGGTCCACCACGGCATTTTTGACCATCTCTTTGAACTGACTGAGTTTTGCCAGCACAGACGGGCGTTCCGTTTTCTCGGCCTTCTTGACCTTTTTGCTGGTGTACTCAGTAAATGCAGCGGTCAGCGCATCGGCGTCACGGCCTTTGAAAAAGATCAGGTACTTGGGCGGGGAGCTGCTGCGGTCTTTCTTCACCGCATAATCCACACCATATTTCCGGGCGATCTTCTCAAATTCCTTGATGGAAGGGTCTGTGATCTCGATATTGGAGATCCCCTGATTCTGACCAATGAGCTGCTTGACGGTCTGTTTTCCGTGGGGTGTCACAGGAGCGTCACGGCTTCTTTGCTTTTGCAGCTTCTTTTCCTTGCAGTGGGCCATGTACTTGCTGATGGCGGCTTTGAGCAGCCTGCCGGTGAACTTTGTTCCACTGACAACCAGCGTTAAAGTTCTGTTTTCCACTTCTTCCTGCATTTTCATCGCCTCCTTTCCACAAAATGTGCAGGGGTGGTGCATTTTCTTCTAAGGCGGGACCACCAGCCGCCGGAGAAAATATTTCTTCATCGCTCCATCCCGCGGCTCTTTTTCTTTACCGGCTTCTTATCCGGCAGATTCCACTCTTTCCGAAACTCCGCCACACCTTTGGGGTCAAATGCCTTCAACTTCTCCAGATCAAAGGCAACAGCAGAATATTTCCCATAACCGGACTGCACCTGATAGGGAAGCACCTTCCCCAATTTGTTCTCTTTGATGAATCGCAGCAAGTCCTTGCTGATGTCACCGGAAATAAACGCCTCTCCGGGGTCCAGGGAATACCCCGGAAGGTTCACCGTCATATCTGCAAACGGTTCTGCCCCATCTTCTGTATGGGTAATCATGCCGATATAAAGCCGCTGATTATTCGCATACATCCCAAGTTGCAGCGATATGGTTTCTTCCCCATATTCCCACTTGAAGGGTACTTTCTTTTCCTCATTCATATCGGATACCTCCTATCGTATCTGTTCTTTGTGGTCATAAAACAAATCTCCATTTCTGACCTTTGCATGGCTGAGAATTTTGATCTGCCCCTTTGCCTGACTGTCCAGCGCTTTTCCATAGCCTATATCTGACAAAAACATGCGGGTCCGTTCTCCTTTCCAGCCCACCGGGGAGTCATCGGTCAGCACATCAAAAATAACCATGTGCCGGGTATTCTCCGCAAATTGCTGAAGATCCATGTAGTCATGGCCGTGGTAGTTCTGCGCCCCGGCCTTCTGGCGCATTTCCTCCATCAGCTGACCGATTGTTTTGCCTTCCTGCATAAAACCCACTTCCCTTCCGTTCTTATGAGACCAGCAAGATCATCTCCCGAAGCTGGGCAAAATACAGCTTGCCTTGCGGAGTTATCAGCGTATAAGAACCGGTATGACCGTGATTGCAGTAGTCCTTTACACAAAACAGCCCTTCATTGGCTGGCTTTGCATAGGGCAGTACATTGCCGGACGCAGTGCGGTACACAAAACGCTTTTCCAGAAGAAATCGGACAAAGCGGCGTTCCGGGACAGCAAGCTCTTTGGCAGTAGTTCTGAGATTGGTGCTATGCTCCAAATCAATAAATAGGTCATAGAAAGCGGCTTTACCCTCCAGCTGTGCGTTTGCTATGCGCAGAGATACATTCTCCTCTCGTTCAGCCAGGAGATCTGAGCAGAGCTTGAGCAGTGCCTCCGGTGAAGTGGCTACTTCCCATAGCTTTTCTTTTGTGAGATAGGACCCATGCTTGCGAATGGTAGGAAGAACCTCGTCAAAGACCCATTTTTCAAATCGTTCTGCCGATGGCAATTTGCTGTGGACAATCAAGCGATACAGGTTTCCTTCGCTGATGAATTTAGCTTTCTGTTTACGCCCCAAATTATCGGTGAGGTGGTAAAACGCCACCCCATCTTCTCTGCAATGTGTCTTTAGGGCATTTACTGTATCTTTGTATCCCAGAGATTTTGCAACATCAGCGCCGCAAAACAGGTATTTCCCATTTTCCTCGATTACTCGAATGCTTCCAAACTCTGGACTATTGAAAATCTCAATCTGATTCATGCTGTGCCTCCTTTGGTGTAATACAAAAGCGGCCGATTACCAGCCGCCTGCGTGCATATCGTGGTTGACCAATGAAGTGAAGTGATTGTTCATGGTGGTAGGCGCATTGAACAGCACCGCGAGCAGGTACTGCTTGATGTTGCGTACCTGAGTGGTGTTCTTTTGCTTTTAGTGCTACCATTACCTTATATAGTAGCCTCTGTTGCTTCTTGTCCAAGTAGGAAATAGATACTGCTGGATTCAATGCCATTTTTCGATTATCAACCATTTCAAGGATTTCTGGTATCAATTCAGTAAGACGGATATAGCGAGAAATTTGGTTGCGACTTTGACCGACTTGTTCAGCAATTAACTCTCTGGATTCTTTTCCGACACACTTCCGCCCAAGTTGGGCGGAAGTAAATCCTTTACGCCCCTGATGGCTCATAGCTACCAACTTCATTTTGTATGCAAAGGCTCTTTCACTTGGGAGAATCGTTTCACGCTGAAGGTTTGCATCTACCATGTTTACAACTGCCTCATCATCCGTCATAGACCGGACTAAAACAGGCATCTCAGAGTAACCCAATACTTCACAAGCCGCTTTGCGTCGATGACCAGAAATTAGTTCATAACAATCCTCACCAATCTGGCGAGCCACCGCTGGATGAATTACACCGTGAATTTCAATGCTCTCAACAAGACGCCGAAATTCCTCATCGTCTCGTACCTGAAAGGGATGATTCTTAAATGGCTTCAGTTGTTCCAAGGGAATGTTTTTTACTGCTTGCCTTTGATCGTCTCGTCTCATAATGGCCTCCTTTACTGAAAGCTGAATTCGTCCAAAATTACGGAATTGGCTGCTGTGAAAATAGCAGCGAGCATGGACAAAATGTATTTTTGAAATCAGAATACATTTTTGCGTTCCCGTTTAGATTTGTACAAACAGCCCAAAATAACAACAAAAAACCCCCGCACATTGCCCAATTGGGAATGTACGGGGGTTTTGGTGATTAGATATAAACCTCCACGGTCAAATCATGCCATTTTGACGGTTTTATGCCGTATCCATGGGATTTATAGAAGGTTTGCGCTTCATCAAATCCAATGGTGAATGACAGAACTCTTACTTGCGGGGGTTCTTGATAGCAGCCTGTGCTGCAGCCAAACGAGCGATCGGCACACGGAATGGTGAACAGGATACATAATCCAGACCAATCTTGTGGCAGAACTCAACAGATGAAGGATCTCCACCGTGCTCACCACAGATACCAACATGGAGTTTCGGATTAACCGGTTTTCCAAGTTTAATAGCTGTCTCCATTAACTTACCAACACCTGTCTGGTCAAGTTTTGCAAATGGATCGTTCTCGAAAATTTTCTTATCATAGTAAGCATTTAAGAACTTACCAGCATCATCACGAGAGAAACCATATGTCATCTGTGTTAAGTCGTTTGTACCGAAGCAGAAGAAGTCAGCCTCTTTTGCGATCTCATCAGCTGTAAGAGCAGCTCTTGGAATCTCGATCATAGTACCTACTTCATACTCAAGTTTGATACCTGCTGCTGCGATCTCAGCATCTGCTGTCTCAACAACAACATCTTTTACGTATTTTAACTCTTTTACTTCGCAAACCAATGGGATCATGATCTCAGGTTTTACAGTCCAGTCAGCATGTTTCTTCTGAACGTTGATTGCTGCACGGATAACAGCTTTTGTCTGCATCTTTGCAATTTCCGGATAGGTAACTGCAAGACGGCATCCTCTGTGTCCCATCATTGGGTTGAACTCATGTAAAGAAGCGATGATGTTCTTGATGGTCTCAACAGATTTACCCTGAGCTTTTGCAAGTTTCTCAATGTCAGCTTCCTCAGTCGGAACGAACTCATGAAGAGGTGGATCCAGGAAACGGATTGTAACTGGGTTACCTTCCAGAGCTTCGTATAATGCTTCGAAGTCTCCCTGCTGATATGGCAGGATCTTCTCTAATGCAGCTTCTCTCTCTTCTACAGTATCGGAGCAGATCATCTCACGGAAAGCAGCGATTCTGTCTTCCTCGAAGAACATATGCTCTGTACGGCAGAGACCGATACCTTCTGCACCAAGCTCACGAGCTTTCTTAGCATCTGCTGGAGTATCTGCGTTTGTACGAACTTTAAGAGTTCTGAACTGATCAGCCCAAGCCATAACACGTCCGAACTCACCAGCGATTGTAGCATCAACAGTCTTAATTGCTCCATCGTAGATGTTACCGGTTGTACCATCGATTGAGATGTAATCTCCCTCATGGAACTCTTTGCCAGCTAATGTAAATTTCTTATTTTCTTCGTCCATAGCGATATCGCCACATCCGGATACACAGCAGGTACCCATACCACGTGCAACTACGGCTGCGTGAGATGTCATACCGCCACGAACTGTTAAAATACCCTGGGAAGCTTTCATACCAGTGATATCCTCTGGAGATGTCTCAAGACGTACTAATACGACTTTCTCTCCTCTTGCATTCCACTCTTCAGCATCCTCTGCTGTAAATACGATCTTACCACATGCAGCACCCGGAGAAGCACCAAGTCCTTTTCCGATCGGTGTAGCAGCTTTTAATGCAGCAGCATCGAACTGTGGATGAAGTAATGTATCAAGGTTACGAGGATCGATCATAGCAACTGCCTCTTCCGGAGTCTTATGTCCCTCGTCTACTAAATCGCAAGCGATCTTAAGTGCAGCCGGAGCTGTTCTCTTACCGTTACGGCACTGAAGCATGTATAACTTCTTGTTCTCAACGGTGAACTCCATATCCTGCATATCATGATAATGATTCTCAAGAGTCTCACAAACTTTTAAGAAGTCTGCATATGCCTCAGGGAATTCTTTCTCCATCTGAGCGATTGGCATAGGTGTACGAACACCTGCAACTACGTCCTCACCCTGTGCATTGATTAAGAACTCACCCATCAGTTTGTTCTCGCCAGTTGCCGGATCACGTGTAAATGCAACACCTGTACCGGACTCGTTATTTAAGTTACCGAATACCATAGGCATTACGTTAACTGCAGTACCCCAGGAATATGGGATATCGTTATCACGACGATATACGTTTGCACGTGGGTTGTCCCATGAACGGAATACAGCCTCGATAGCAAGTTTTAACTGCTCAACAGGATCTGAAGGGAAATCTGTACCTAACTGATTCTTGTACTCAGCCTTGAACTGCTCTGCTAACTCTTTTAAGTCAGCTGCTGTAAGGTCGATATCAAATTTAACGCCTCTCTCTTCTTTCATCTTGTCGATGAGCTGCTCAAAGTATTTTTTACCAACTTCCATAACTACATCTGAGAACATCTGAATGAAACGTCTATATGAGTCATATACGAAACGCTCGAATGCAGGATCCGGATTACCTTTGATCATTGCAGCAACTACTTCGTCATTTAAACCAAGGTTTAAGATGGTATCCATCATACCTGGCATGGAAGCTCTTGCTCCTGAACGAACAGATACTAATAACGGATTCTCAAGATCGCCGAATTTCTTTCCGTTGATCTCTTCCATTTTCTTAACGCCTTCCATAGCCTGAGCCATGATCTCGTCGTTGATCTTGCGACCATCTTCATAGTACTGTGTACAAGCCTCTGTTGTGATTGTGAATCCCTGTGGTACAGGAAGTCCGATGCTTGTCATCTCTGCAAGGTTGGCACCTTTACCGCCAAGCAGGTTACGCATGGTCATGTCGCCTTCGCTAAACATATACACCCATTTGTTTGCCATTTTGATAATTCCTCCTAAAATAAATTACTATGTAATTATGGACACCGTATTTGTTTCCATAATCAAGCCATGTTATGTGCCTTTCTAAAACGCACATATTTATTCTAACATATTTTGTCTAAATAGCAACATTTTTTTTACTGTTTTTCCCTGTTTTTTTGTAACATTTTCACAATGTAAAACTTTGTTCCGTTATGTGGAACATTTTGGATTTGTTTATTTCTTTTTCCATTTTGCATACAGTGTGATTTTCCCCGTGCTGCCTTTCTTAATAGAGGTTACCTTTCTGGTACATTTTTTATCACGGTACCATCCTTTAAACACATACCCTTTTCTTGTTGGTGCTGCCAGTTTTATCATCTTTGAAGTAATGGTATATATTTTCGGATTTTTCTTATTATTTTTGCCTCCGTTTAATTTGTAGGTAATGGTGTACTTTTCCTTTGCCCATTTTGCATACAGTGTTACTTTTCCGGTACTGCCCTTTTTAATAGAGGTTACCTTTTTGGTACATTTTTTATCACAATACCATCCTTTAAACACATACCCTTTTTTTGACGGATTTGAAAGTTTTATCGTCTTTGAAGTGATTTTATATGTTTTGGGATTCTTCTTATTATTTTTGCCTCCATTCAGGTTATATGTAATCTGATACTGTGCTGCTTTCCACTGGGCATATAAAGTTACGACCTCATCTGCTTTTTTTGTCAGATTTTTTACATAGGCATTTTCCTCATAAAAGGTTCCCTTCCCATCTGGCTGCGTATTCCAGCCTGCAAATGTATATCCTTTCTTTTCAAACTTATTTTTTGAAAGTTTTTCCTTCTGACCCGCCGCACATGCTTTCTCACTCATTTTCCCTTTTGCTGCGCCATTGCCGTCAAATTTTATTGTATAAAGATATGGACACACGACAACCGGAACATTCCTCTTAAATGCTTCTGCATTGATTTTATCTTTGGAGAGACTGGTTATTACATATATTTTTTCAGGTCCGTCTGTCGTTTCCCAGGAAAATGCTTCGCTGCCAATCTCTGTAATCGTCTTTGGCAGCCTTATCTTCCCAAGCACGCCGCCGTCCTTATAAAACGCACAGATTCCGATTGTTTTTACCGCGGTCTGGGAAAGATCAAGTTCCCCCGTTAAATTTTTACAGGATAAAAAAGCATAACTGTCAATCGCCGTTAATGTTTTGGGGAATTTCACGGTTTTTAACCCACTGCAGGCAGAAAATGCACTACCGCCTATTTCTGTAACCAAAGTCTGGGATAAATCCATTTTCTCCAGTGAACTGCAGCCTGTAAATGTGCCAAATCCAATTTTCGTTATATTCTCTGGCAATTTCACCGTTTCCAATGCACTGCACCCCTCAAATGTTCCTTCCAATTCCGTTATCCCTGTCTGGGACAAATCTGCTTCTTCCAACAGCGTGCAGTCTGCAAACACACCCGCTCCATCATTCACTTCCAGCACGTCAATATCTTCAAATCCGCCACACTTTACCTGACGGATGTTTTTATTTTTTACAGCAGCTAAGTCGAAATACCAGTTTCCTCTGCTCCATCTATAAGAAATCAGACTGTAATACAATCCATCCTTCAGCAAGCCATCAACTCTATATATCTGATGATTTGATAATTCTGCAATCTCCTCCGGGGACAGGTCAAAATACCTGTCAGAATACCCCTGATACTCCCATTCTTTATCTACCGAATAAGAGTTGCGGCTGCACCATGTAGCATCTGCAAAAATCCATTTTCCATTTTCACTGTCATAAACAGCATTGTATTCATGGGCATGCCCCTCTAAATCCATGCACGGAATTCCAATGGAAATGCACAATGTTCTCATAAGGCTTGCATAACCCGAACACATAGCACGCTTTTGCTCGTACACCTCATACGGTGACCAATAACTTGGCTTATTATTATAATAGGCATAATAATCATAATAAGTTCTGTCCGCAACAAATGCCATAATCGCTTTTATTTTCTCATACTGTGTAGTACACCCGGCTACAGCCTGTAATGCAGCCTGTCTTAATTCCTCAAACTGGGCATCTGTTATAGCATTCCTTTCAGGATCTGTTAAAAAGTAATCCGGGTCTGCATATTTATTAATCAGAGTCCAGGCCTTCTGTTCCGCTGCAATCTGCTCTTCACTTGCGTCCCCCTTGATTGAAGTTTCTTCCCGTTCTTCTGTTTCTTCTTCCATTTCCGGCAGTTCTGTTTCTGTGTCTGGCTGCTCTGTCTCCTCCGGCTGTTCTTCTGTGTCTGGCTGCTCTGTCTCCTCTGACTGTTCTTCTGTGTCTGGCTGTTCTGTTTCTTCCGACTCTGGCTGTTCCGTATTCTCCCGTTTCTCCTGTTCGCCTGCCTGTGTCTCCTGACGTTCACGATCCATCAGATCCAGTTCTTCCGTATCCGCATATTTTTCATTTACTTTCTCTGATGCCGATTCCGCTTTTTCTGTCTCTGCAATCACATTCGCCTGCATATTTACCGGCATCCCACCAACCAAAACAGTCGCAGCCAGCAATGCCGTAAAAGCTTTTTTCATCCCTCCTTTCATAAACTAAAACTCCTCCTTCATTTGTACCGCTATGTTACATTACCTTTTCTATATTATAACCGCAATACGACTATTTTCAATTGTTTGCGAAATCATTTCTATCATATCTCCGCAGACTATCTGCCTGTACATACTTCAAAATATTTTTCTTCTCCTCCGCGAGGTGCGCATCCCGCCCGGAGGGCGTTTTCATTCATAGGACGTAATTTCCTATGAATGAAAAACAGACGGATCATTCCCACCCAACAGGAATAATCCGTCTGTCTTTTTCTTTTTATTCTCCGCTTCGAAAAATCCTAGAAATCTACTTCCGTGTCATAGTAACAGCATTTCAACAGCTTTTCCATCTCCTCCTGGCTCGGCTGTCTCGGGTTTGATCCTGTACATGCATCTAAGATTGCATTGGCTGCGATCTCCGGCAGTCTCTCTAAGAACACTTCTTCCGGTACAAAGCCCTGCTCGGTCGGATAACTGTCTGCACCATAATTCTTAATACAGTGCGGAATCTTTAAGTCATCATTCATACCACGCAGATATTTGATCAGAAGTTCCACTTTCTCGTCTAATGAATCACCGCCAAGTCCCATGAAATCTGCGATCTCACCATAACGTTTCTTTGCAGTTTCATCTTTGGCGTTAAATGCAATCACTTTCGGCAGATACATTGCGTTGGCTGCACCGTGGATGATATGTGCGCCGTAATCCGCAAATGCAGCACCGGTCTTATGTGCCATGGAATGTACGATACCAAGCAGTGCATTGGAAAATGCCATACCGGCAAGACACTGTGCATTATGCATGTTATCTCTCTTTTCCATATCCCCGTTATAAGATCCTACCAGATCACGCTGGATCATCTTGATTGCATGCAGGGCAAGCGGATCTGTGAAATCACAGTTCGCTGTCGATACATATGCCTCGATTGCATGTGTCATCGCATCCATTCCGGTATGTGCTACCAGTTTCTGTGGCATTGTCTCTGCAAGTTCCGGATCAACGATTGCAACATCCGGTGTGATCTCAAAGTCAGCGATCGGATATTTGATACCTTTCTCATAATCGGTGATGATGGAAAATGCAGTTACCTCTGTTGCAGTTCCCGAAGTTGAGGAAATCGCACAGAAATGCGCTTTCTTACGAAGTTTTGGAATACCAAACACCTTGCACATATCCTCAAATGTGATATCCGGATATTCGTATTTGATCCACATAGCCTTTGCCGCATCGATCGGCGAACCTCCTCCGATCGCAACGATCCAGTCCGGACCAAACTCTTCCATCGCCTTTGCGCCCTTCATTACGGTCTCCACCGATGGATCCGGCTCAATTCCTTCAAAAAGCTGTACTTCCATGCCGGCTTCTTCCAGATACTGTTTTGCGCGGTCAAGAAAACCGAAACGTTTCATGGAACCACCGCCTACGCAGATAATCGCCTTTTTGCCTTCAAACGTCTTTAATGCTTCCAATGCCCCTTTTCCGTGATACAAATCGCGTGGTAATGTAAATCTTGCCATCTTTCCTCCAATCTGCCGCCATCAAAAGGCCGCCCCCTGACACATACACATGCCTGTATTTTTTGTGTCATTTACTGTGTGCAACTTTTATATAACCATCACATATTTTGTTAATTAAATAACAATATGTATGGTAACATTATATCATATCTTTCAAAAATAAGAAGCATTTTTATACATTTTTAATAATTCTTAATATTTTCTAAGCATTGTTTTTAAATCCACATTTTGGACAGATATTTCCTCCCTTATATACATAACCACAGCGGAAGCAGCAGATCGTATCATGTTTTTCTTTCGCCAGATAAGAAATATTTCGCGAATCCGGTTTTTCCTGTAAATAATGAATAAATTCATTCAATACCCCGGCATATGCCGTGAGCTGCTTATTTTCTACCGCATATGGAATTTTCGTCTTTTTCCCATTTTTCTCTGTCACATACACACCACGGTTTAAAAGTCCTGTGGATGCAGTGATCTCATCTATGGACGGAACATCAATACGGTAAGATGTCATCAGTGTGCTGTAATATAGATGTTCCGGTGTCAGGATAATCCCCTCTTTTCCACTGTTGTTTCTCGATGTGTCCACCACAAAAATCGGATATTCAAACAGACCGTTTCCTGCGGCATAGGATGCCATGGCATAATCGATAACCTCTGTTTCCTGCGGCGCTGCCTGCTTTAACAGCACTTTTCTCGCCGGGTAAAAATAATGTTTCTGGCTTTCTGTGATTCCCGCCTCTTCCAGTTCATTTTTCAGCTTATTTACAAGCTGTTCACACTCATCCGTCTTGATCTTGGAAAGACGCCTGCTTAAAAGTTCTAATGCATTATCCTTTAAATCCGGTAAATATGGTCCTTCTGCAATCTTCTGATACGCATCCATTCCCTCATCAAAGGACATGTGTGCCGGATCACCGGTAATTTCTGCGATCTCATTTTCATCCATCTGACGGATTTTATTCTCGATCTGCTCAAAATACGGCAAAACCAGCCCCGGCTCAAACTCCTTTTCTTTCAGACGCTCCTTAAGCTCTGTCAGATCATCTCTGGTGATTTTTCTCGACTGGCGGATCATATTTTTTATTTCCTGCTGTTCGGCAAGATTTTTCTGCGATTCTAACCGTTCCTGATATGGGGTTAAATCTACTCCTTCGTATTCTTTTAATTTCTCCCGAAGTGCATGGTAACGTGCCCTGTCCATATTAGGCGGCATTTTCCCAACCAGCTCTGCGACTTCCCGCTCTGCCTGTGTCTGCATTTTCTGTTTCAGATTTAAAAGCAGATTCTGTTTTTTCTCCTGCGGCAGCTTTTCCTCTGCAATCTCGTCATAGACACGGCGCATCACGGCATAATTTTTATCTGCGCAGTTCTCTGCCTTTTTATTTAACGCGGCAAGCTTTCTGTCCTGTTCTTTTTCCTCTAACACATCCAGGTATTGTTTCCGCTCTTCGGGCGAAATTCTTGTTTCATGCATGAGCTGGTGTTTTAATTCGGAAAGCTGGCGCTCTGACATACGGTCTGCGACTCCAAATTTAGCCTGATAAGTTTCACGGGCTTTCTGTGCCTCCGCATCATTTACCTGTGCATATTTTTCATCGGACGATTCCCCACCAATCCGCCCAGCTTCGTGCGGCTGCCTGCTGTCACTCTCATATCTGGAAGCGTTCACATGGCGGCTTTCCGTTTCATTTTGACGTACATCTTCATATTGCTTTTTGTGCTCGTTCCGCTTCCATCCACTTTCACCCGCGCTTTCATTTCCATGCTGTTTTTCTGCATGCCGGTTCTTGCTCTCATCCTGCTCTTCTTCATCATCTGTGACTTCGTCCCGATCTGATGCAGGCGTACTCTTTAACTTTTTACGACGCTTTTTTTCCTCCTGTATGGCAGGTTCGCAGGCTGCAATACTGCTTTCCGGGAAAAATCCCTCTTCTATCTTATTTAATAATTCCTCAAAGTCTGCATCTGAATATTCCGGCAGATCCTCGCACAGTTCCTCAAGTGGCTGCTGCTCGTCCTCGACACCCGCCGGCTTTCTGCCGTCCTCATACTCATTATAACGGCTGTTTGCCTCATGCTCGCCGTTACGCCCCATCAGCTCAAGATAATCTTCGTATGCCTTTTTATCCTCCTCAAAATCCATCAGATAAATATCGCCGTCTCCAAGAAGTTTCCATGGGCGCGGCGTATAAAATCTGTGACACGCTGCACAGGTACATGCTTTTGCCAAAAGGACTACTCCCTCAGGCGTCTCGATTCGAAACTCTTTTCCTTTCGGATACATGATCATATGCAGATTTCCTTTGCATTTTGGGCAGCGGTAACCAACTTTATAAAAGTTATTGCCAATCCTGCCTTTTGCTCTTTCTGACAGTGAAAGTTCTGTTCTCTCAAAAACAGTATGCGCCATCTTCCATTCAACTTTATGCCAGAGTCCCTGTTCCTCGTCTGCTTCCTCTTCCTTCTGCACTGCTTCTTTTGCCTCAAGTGCCGCCTGTATCACATCTTCATAGGTAATACGCTTTCCTGCATGATAAAAACGAAAATACTGCGTGGTATATTCCGGTTCAATATAGATTCCTGCAAGCACATGCTCGAAAAGAGTATTCAGCTGCTCCGTATTTTTTTCCACACGAAGTCCCTGGATCGTTCCCCATTTTCCAAATGCATACAGGATCATATTGATCACATCCCGTACTGCTGCCTCATCGGTATCTTTGATCTCATCTTCTTTGATCGGCAGATCTACAATATTTTCCGCCACTTTTCTACTGTCAAAATGAAAAAACAGGGAGCGCACTTCCCCCTGTAAAATGAGATAATTATCAAGTGCCACAAAAAGACCTGTCCAGTTTACATTTGCATGCATGGTCTTTATCAGCCGTTCAAATGTCATTTTTAATTCGCTATCTGCTTTTAATACGATCACTTTTTTCACCTCTTACTTTTCAAATGCAGATTTTTCCTTCAAGATCTGCGCAAAACCCATATGAAGTTCTTCTTTTGCCCACTCAAAATCAATCTCCTGATTGCTGTCATTCAAACAGACGCTTCCACTCTTCTGATGACCTATATCAGCCACAATCCTGCTGTTATCATTTGAGACATCATAATACCGGCAGAGTCTTCTTACATTGCCGGGAACAAAACCGCCAGTCAGTTTCTGATACTCCCTGAGCACATACTGGCTGACATCCTCTTTCTGACGGAATTTATGGCTGCACACCTCGTTTAACAACTCCGGCTCTAATTCCCACATTTTCACAAAAGTACTCTTTTTAAAAGGAGACGGCCCATGAACCGTGTAAAATCCTGTAAACAACGGGAACGCCAGTTCTAACATATTATAAATAAAATACATAAACGGATAACCGGGATGGAAATATGCTCCCGGCTGTTTTTTCATATTTTCACGTTTGTCAAAATATTTTGCCAGAAGCATGGTATTATTCAGGTAAATATATGGCATGACCTGATCTTTTGTATTTGCCACATCAGGCTGAAGAGCCAGCATATCCACCGGAAGATCATTTTTAAAATACTGTTCCGGTCTGACCTTTTTTATCAGAAACATATCATCATTAAAATATACAAAATTCTCTGCCAGACCTGGGATTCTGTGCATATTCCACTCAATGGCATGTGAATTAAATGTCGGCAGATATTTTTCTGGAATAAAATCTTTATGATTTACAATATTTAACTTCGGATGTTCTTTATTTAACCAGGATGGCAGATGCCCCCATGTAACAAAGTGTATCCTGCGCACCCATGGTGCAAAACGCTCCACACCACGAAACCAGTACCTCAGCAGATCCCAGTCTCTGTATCTCTCTTTTCTGTCATCCTGTTTCTGCGACAGATCCGGCTGCATACTGTACTCCATTTTCTGTTTCTGCCAGTCCGGATCATTTCCATCCACCCATGTGATCACAAAATCAATTTCCGGAATATTATTGTCCTGCTTCATAAAACTCTCCATCCCTGTCCTGATTTTCATAAAAACAGTTTTTTCATCTGCTTAATAAATTTCACTGTTATCATGATAAAACAAATCCTGCAAAATGAAAATCCTATTTATCTGCTTAATTTATATTTTTTTTAGAAATACTGGTTTTTCCCTGTTTTAAGGCATTTCCGTTTCTTTTGTTAGCACTCATTA
>ENA-UPWS01001017-UPWS01001017.1-human-gut-metagenome-genome-assembly--contig:-NODE-1017-length-17632-cov-9.474737_pt1 | contig 17632 bp, 10 predicted proteins | sample MGYA00250054_ERZ773384 | MGnify/ENA primary metagenome ERZ773384 (study PRJEB29103, sample SAMN06111979) | human gut metagenome | biome: human gut; feature: ankylosing spondylitis patient; material... | reverse complement strand
ATTTTCAATGCGGGCGTAGCTCTGGGCTTCGCGTTCTTTGGAAAGCGTCCCGTTGGCAAGCATCGTCGCTGCGGCATTGGCGTAGTTTGCGATGGCGGCAAGCGGCTGATTGAGTTCATGCGCGAGTGAACTCGCCATTTCACCCATCGTAACCAATCGGTGAGTGGACTCTGCGCGGCGCAGCTGCGCTTCTCGGGCAAGATCAAGTTCACGGCGTTTGGTGATGTCGGTTGCGATCACCATGACAGCGGTTTCGCCGCGCGTCCAAACAATGCGCTGCGAACGAACATCAAACCACCTTGATGTTTCTTCGTCGAAAATACCGTCGCTTTGTACCGTGGGAGGCGCCTTTTCCAGGCGGGCAAGGAGTTTTGCCGCACCGTTGGGTCGATCATTAAAGAGTGTGCGGTAGGAGCGGTTGGCAAAGAAAAGCACGTCGCGGTTGGGTTCCGCGAGCACTGCGATAGCGCTCGCCATCGACTCAACGACCAGTGTGAAGCGTTCATTTGCGGCTTCCATTCGTGACTGTGCGAGCACTGAGTTCGTCACGTCAAAGAGCGCGCCAATGGAGCCAAAGGGCTTCCCATCATCGTCAAGCAGCGGAGAAATGCGCAGTTCAGCCCAAAATTCCTCACCGTTCTTGCGGACGGCTTCAAAACGGGTAACGACGGGCAGTGTTTCTTCAGCTTCCGGATGGTTAGTGGCCGAAAGCAGCCTCTCGGTGAGCTCGGCCACATAGTTTTTGGCCCAATAAGGGTAGGGCGGCTTCTGCCCGATCAATTCCTTGGCCGGATAACCCACGATCTTAGGGAATGTGTCGTTCACATAGAGCATGCGTCCCTTGAGGTCGGTGACGCGCAGGCCGACAACGGCCGATTCAGACATGACGCGGCGAAGAGAATATTCGGCCATGAGTGTGCGGTGCGATCGAACCTGCTGGCGTTGGTAGTAAAAAACGAGGCCGATAGCTGCCAGAAGCATCAGCGCCAGGCCGCCGACAGCAAAGTACTGCACGCGGTTGTTGGCAAAGAGTGCGTGGTCGTAGCTCTTGGCGACCAATGACATCTCTTCTTCGGGCGCAGCGTCGAGCAGTGTGATGTCCGTTGCGTAGATGATGGGCTCGGTGAGTTCGGGTTGGTCGACTGGGGGTTTAGAAGGTCCGCGGCTGCCAACGGGAGCCGGAATGGAGCGGCCGTTGAGTGCGAAGCTCAGTAGGTATGACCCCGTGTCTGCATAGCGCTGCTGAGCCAGCAGGAGCAGGCGAGTGAGATCGATGCGGGCCATCAGAAGGGTGTCCGGTATGGCCGACGGCGTCACGATGTTCACAAAAATGCGCTGTGAATAGGGACCGACATAAAAAGGCGTGGAAAGCGAGCGGTCAAAGCGCTTGGCCAAGCGGACAGCACGAAGCAGATGCGCGTCATTGATCTGATTGATGCCCTCAAAAAGCGATGGTGCACGAGCGGTCGACGATGACCATACGCGGCGCACTTCGCCTTTTTCGGTGACAAGCGCAAGCTCTGTGACTTCGCGGCGGTCAATAAAAAGTGTTTGTGCGGCGAGGTCAAGCGAAGCCGATGCAAAGTCGCCTTGCTGTCCGCGCACAAGGCGCAGACTCATCTTCTGCAGGATTTCGGATACACCGAGAACCTGCGCTTCAATGGACTGGGCCACGAGGTCGGTGGTCTGCTTCAAACGAATGGTTTCAGCTTCACGATCCGAGTCAATCACAAGCCATGCAACGCCCGTGAGAAACGCCGCGACAAGCAGCAGTGCGGCCCAGGCAGCCCACAAACCATGTTCAGAAAATGCCGGCAGTTTTGCGGGCAGCTCTTTGTTTGCAGCGTTGAGGTGGCGGAATGCGTCGGAAATAAGATGTTCGGACTGGTCGGCAGGCATGGCGCAAGGAAGCTTCTGCGAAGAGATATTGTGTGCAGTTCATTTTAAGCGCCGCATGGGCGGCGCCTTTAGAATTCAACTCAATGCGCCGCAGATGCTCTCAGTTTGAGAGCTCTGCTGCGTGATTCAAAGAAGACTCCATTGAAATTCCCATGACACAATCCCGTCCGCTCTCTCAAAGTGAACTCAAGCGCCTCGTCGCTCGTGCCGCACTCGACTATGTCGAATCGGGCGCAGTGCTCGGCGTCGGTACCGGCTCCACCGTTGATCAGCTGATTGACCAGCTTCCTGAAATTCGCGATCGTATTCCGGCTTGCGTCTCTTCGTCGGAGCGTTCGACCAAGCGTCTTGAAGCGCTCGGTTTTAAAGTGCTCGACATGAATGAGGTTGATTCGATTGGTGTTTATATTGACGGCGCCGACGAAATTGACGGCCATTTTGCAATGATTAAGGGCGGCGGCGGAGCACTCACCCGGGAGAAGATCGTGGCGAGCATTTCTCGCCGCTTCGTCTGCATTGCCGATGCGTCGAAAAAAGTGGATGTGCTGGGACGTTTCCCGCTTCCCGTTGAAGTGATCCCAATGGCAGCGCGCGAGATCAAGCGCCGTTTGGAAGCCTTGGGCGCTGACGTAAAGCTTCGTGACTTTGTCACCGACAACGGCTGCAGCATTCTCGATGCTGCAGGCCTTGAGATTCGGGATCCTCAGGGATTGGAGACGGAGATCAACAGTTGGCCTGGTGTCGTGACTGTCGGTCTCTTTGCTGCTCGCGGCGCCGATGTGCTGCTCTTAGGCACTTCCGAAGGCGTTAAGACCTTTAAGCGCGGGTGAGCTGCGGCAGTTACAAATGTGCCATGGGCTCGACTTTTTTCAAAAAAGTCGAGCCCATGACTTCAATAAAAGAGGGCAGAAGATCTTATTTCTGATCTTCTTCCGGATGGGGTTTGTAGCCCGGAACTGCGACCGCCTCGCCATCGCCGAAGAAATAGCGTTCGCACTGTGTCATGAGGTGCTTGCGGGCGGAAGCATCGGCGAGATTGAGACCGTATTCGTTTACCATCATCGTCTGCAGACGCGTCCAGTCGGCCCAAGCCTCCTTGCTCACGTTTTTCCAGATGCGCACGCCGAGTTCGCCGGGGAAAGGCGGATAGTCAAGGCCCTCGGCCTCTTTATGTAGCTTGACGCAGTTGACCATGCGAGCCATATCGTGAAGTCTCCGATTGCTGCCGCGGAACGCGAAGGCGTGCGGCGAAGATGTTGAAAGCGGGAGGATCGTCCGTGGGTTAACGACGAACCGACGTAACAATCCTGATCTTGTGCGCAGAAGTCTACTCGAAGGATCATCAGCCTGCGAAGCAGAAATCTGTCTTCATCTGCGCGGATTGTGAGACAGGACGGATCTCGGCGCCTCCGTATAATGCCGCCGCGTGCTCACTTGCTCTCAAAGTTAACGACGCCGCGCAGAGCGGCGGCAGATAAAGTGAACCGACTGAGTTCAATTCAATTGCAGTTAAACAGGACAAAATAATGGCGGACAATCGCGCGCTCATGGCGGCATTTCAGAAAGTTCGGGCGGATGTGGATCAAGCACTCGAACAGACGCGCCGTAAGGAGGAAGCTGCCCGCGCTGCGGAAGAAGCCAAGCGTGCTCAGGAGCGGCGTGAGAAACGGCAGGGAAGCGCTGCAGCCAAGCAGTCGGGTAAAGCTTCTGCGGGGGAAGCCAATAGCGCAAGGGAAAGCAAAAGCGAGCAGTCAATGGTTAAAGCTGCTCGGGTGACCCCCCTTCAGGCATCGTCCTCAGCCGCCGAGCAGCCATCCGCGAAGGTCCCGGAAAATACGTCGGTCAGAGCCCCCCGCACCTATAGTCCGAAGGGCGCTTTCGGAGCGGTGCTTGCCGGCGCAGCTCAGGCGTCCGGCGCTGTTTTTCGAGAGTCTCCTGCGCTGCAGGGGGAAAACGCCGGGAAACGCAGCAAGGCGCCGCTCACCAATAAAGCCGCATCTGCAGATAAAACCGTTGAGCACGGCAAGCGCGAAATCCTGCATCCTCGTCTTGAGAGCGCCTCTGCAGCGAAGGCGAATGCAGGATATAGAGAGGTTCGTTCCGGGCGGGCAGATCGCCCCTTGCAAGGAGCGGCAGGACGGTCGGCAAAGGCTGACAATCGTCAAAATCGTCAGCTGCGGCCTCGTCGTCCCAATCTGCCCGAGAGCGGTCAGGCACGAACTGAAAATGGACGTCAAGATACGCGTTCCCTCAGCGGGGGACGATCGGAGCGTTCAGCTCGTCCGAAACTCTCCTGGGCCGAGCGCCGTAATCCCATTCCGCCTTTTGAACTCATGCCGGGGCTGCCGGTTTCTGAACGCGCAGCCGATGTTGTCAAGGCGATTAAAGAGAATCAAGTCGTCATCGTCTGCGGTGAAACGGGGTCGGGCAAAACGACGCAGCTCCCGAAGATCTGCCTGATGGCGGGACGCGGTGAAACCGGCCGCATCGGTCATACGCAGCCGCGCCGCATTGCTGCAAGCTCCATTGCCAAGCGTATCGCTGAAGAACTCAAAACGCCGCTGGGCGACGTGGTGGGCTACAAGGTTCGATTCACGGATCAAACGGCTTCGGGCGCTACCATCAAGCTGATGACGGACGGCATTCTCCTTGCTGAGACGCAGGGGGATCCGCTGCTTAAAGCGTATGACACCATCATTATTGACGAGGCGCATGAGCGTTCGATCAACATTGATTTCCTGCTGGGCTACCTGAAGCGTCTGCTTCCTAAACGCCCCGACCTCAAGGTCATTGTGACCTCAGCCACGATTGATGCCGAGCGTTTTGCCAATCACTTTGCGGTCAACGGCAAACCCGCGCCGGTGCTCACCATTTCCGGGCGCACTTATCCGGTGGAAATCCGGTGGCGCCCGGTTGAAGACCGCGATGAAGACGATGACCGCACGATGCTTGCTGCGATAGACGATGCAGTAAGCGAGTGTGAAATGAGCGGCCGAGGGGATATTTTGGTATTTCTGCCGGGCGAACGCGAAATTAATGCTGCGGCCGAAGAGCTGCGGCGCTCGCGCATTGGCAAGGCAGAAATTCTGCCGCTCTACGCTCGTCTTTCTGCGGCCGATCAGGACAAAATCTTCAAGCCTTCGGGGAATATGCGGCGCATTGTGCTCGCCACAAACGTTGCTGAAACATCCGTTACCGTTCCCGGCATCCGCTATGTGGTGGATACCGGTTACGCGCGTATCAAACGCTATTCATATCGCTCCAAGGTCGAGCAGCTGCTCGTTGAGCCCATTAGTCAGGCTTCTGCCAACCAGCGCTCGGGCCGCTGCGGCCGCGTAGCGGAAGGCATCTGTATTCGGCTTTACAGTGAAGAGGATTTCGCTCGTCGGCCTGCATTCACCGATCCAGAGATCATGCGCTCGAATCTCGCTGCCGTCATCTTGCGCGCCAAGGCGCTGCGCTTGGGTGATGTGCGTGAATTCCCGTTTGTGCAGGCGCCGCCTCCGAAGGCCTTTGCCGATGGTTTTGCAATTCTGCAGGAATTGGGAGCCATCAGTGAAGACAATGAACTGACGGAAGTCGGCCGCAGTCTCTCCAGACTGCCTATTGATCCTAAGCTCGGCCGAATGCTTCTTGAAGGGGCTCGCCGCGGTGCGCTGCGCGAACTCTTGATTGTCGCTTCGGGGCTCTCGGTGCAGGATCCGCGCGAACGCCCGGCCGAGCAGCAGCAGGCCGCCGATGAAGCACATAAAAAATTGGCCGACGAACGCTCAGACTTCCTTTCTTACGTCAAGCTCTGGGATTGGGCTGAGGCTGCGCGTGCTTCCAAAGAAAGCAACCGCAAGTACGACCAGGAACTCAAGCGTCGGTTCTTGTCGCCGCGTCGACTCCGCGAATGGCGTGAGGTCATGGGGCAGCTGAAGGCACTGGTCGACGATCTGGACTGGCGTCTCAATACGGCACCCGCTACATATGAGGAAGTGCATCGTGCACTCCTCTCAGGATTGCTCGGCAATATCGGAAGCAAGACGGTCGAGAGCGACCGTCGGGCACCGCCCTATGCGGGAGCTCGCGGCATCAAATTTTGGATTTGGCCGGGATCGGTACGTGCCAAAAAGAGCGGCCGATGGATCCTTGCGGGCCAGATCATTGAAACGTCTAAGCTCTTTGCGCGCTGCGTTGCAGACATCGAGCCCGAGTGGATCGAAGCGGCGGCGGGGCCGCTCATTCGCCGCTCCTGGAGCGAGACGCATTGGGAAAAAAGCCGCGGCGAGGTCGTGGCTTTGGAGCGCGGAACGCTTTACGGCCTCACGGTTTATCAGCAGCGTCGAGTATCCTTTGCCAAACATGATCCGAAGCTTTCCCGTGAACTCTTTATTCGCGAGGCACTCGTTGGCGGCGAATTCGACGGCAAACTGAGCTTTTATCACCACAATCAGCGGCTGGTGCGGGAAATTGAAGATCTCGAGCACAAGACCCGTCGTCCGGATGTGCTCGTTGACGACGAAATGATCTTCGCTTTCTACGATCGAGAGCTGCCGCAGGATGTCTATTCCACGAAAACGCTTGAGGTATGGCTGAAGGCGGCTGAAAAAGAGAACCCCAAGGTACTTCGGCTTTCGCGCGAAGAGCTCATGCGTCACGAAGCCTCTGCTGCCGCAGATGCTTGGTTCCCCAAAAACATGGAAATGGCGGGGATCGATATGACGCTCTCATACCAATTTGAGCCGGGCAGCCCTCGTGACGGCGTTACGATGACTGTGCCGCTTTTTGCGCTCAATCAGCTCGATCCTGTGCGTGCTGAATGGCTCGTTCCGGGAATGGTGAAGGAGAAGGCTCAGGCACTATTGAAGACGCTTCCGCAGAAGATTCGGCGCAATTGTGTGCCGCTTCCGGACTATGCGGCAGGATTTCTGACCCGCACCCAAAACGGGACGCCTCAGAGCATTGGATTTGTTGATGCGCTCGCGGCTGACGTCCGCAGCGAAACGGGGCTGCCCTGCCAGCCCTCAGACTTTAAGACCGAAGGTTTGCCCCAGCATCTCATCCTCAACTTCAAAGTGATTGATGAGCATGGCCGTCAGCTCGCACTGGGCCGCAATCTTGCTCAGCTGCGTGCAGAACTCGGCGAAGAGGCTCAAGCAACCTTCCGCAACGTTGCGCAGCAAGATGCTGCCGTTGCCAAGGATTTGGGCGGCGAAGTTACAAACTGGACCTTCGGCGAACTCCCCGAGCTCATGGAAATACAGCGCCGCGGTGAAACGCTCATTGGACATCCGGCATTGGTGGATGTGGGAGAGGCCTGCCGCATCGAAGTATTCGACGATCCGCTCGAAGCGCAGAAAGCACATCGCAAAGGACTCAGAAGGCTCTTCCGTCTCACCTTGCGTGAGCAGGTGAAGTTTATTGAGCGCAGCCTGCGTGACCTTGGCCGTGTACAGATGCAGGCGTCAGTGGTGCCAGGGCTCGACAAGAACTTCGAAAGCATTGACGATCTGGAAAACGATGTCGTCGACTGTGTATTGGATGCCACTGCCCTTGTCGATCCGCTTCCGATGAATGAAGATGCCTTCCAGACGAGGCGGGAAGATGCCCGGGGACGACTTTCCTTGGTTGCAGGCGAAGTGTCGCGGCTCCTCACTGAAATTGTTGCGCAGGCTGCTCCGGCAGCACTAAAGCTCAAACGCATAGAAAATGAGGCACTCTCAGCAGATGTCGCTGAGCAGCTCAAGCGTCTCTTTCCGCCGCACTTTCTATTGTCTGCGCCCTTGTCGCAGCTGATGAACTACCCGAGATATCTCAAGGCCGTTCTCTATCGACTGGAGCATTATTCAAGTGATCCGGCTCGGGATGCTGCACGGCAGGCAGATGTCGAGCGTCTTACGCTCCCTTGGGTACGGGCGGTTGCTGCACGCCGAGGACAGCCTGACTCTCATCTTGAAGAGTTTCGCTGGATGCTCGAAGAGCTTCGCGTTTCCTTATTTGCGCAGCAGCTGCGCACACCCATGCCGGTGTCGGTTAAGCGTTTGGAGCGTATTTGGCAGTCGATAACCCGCCTTTAATGGCAAGGACGGTGCTGGCGTTTGTTCAAGACAAAATTCCATAAATTTGTAAAACTTAAGCGCTATACCCTGTACGCGGGAAGATTGATGAGTGACAATATTTAGATCCCTCTAAGGTTTACACCACGGAGCGGTGCACTCGTCTGTACCGCTCCCTCCGACGTCTGGCTGATCTGCTTTCTTGTTGGGAGAAAGCTGAGCGGTTGTGCGTTCGCCGTTCTTGAAGCCGGTCCCATGTTTCTCCCTTTCCGCCAAGTCGCTCTCGTATTCGCCCTTGGGGCGTCCCTTATTGCTCTCCCTCTTGAGAGTGCCTGTGCTGCTGAAGCAGCCGGCAAAAAAGCGGTTTTAGTACCGATAAAGGCGGGATCGACAGCTGCGAAGGCGCGCACAGCTCAGACAAAGAATGTCAAATCCAAACAGGCGTCAGTGAAAAAGGTTTCTATTAAAACAGCGGCTAAAAATACGCGTCAGGCTGCTGCAAAGAAGCCAAAACCAAAGCAGAAGGCACGCCGCGTCGTACGCCGTACAGGACCTTCTCAGGCGACCCTTGCAGGGCTGCGCCAAACGGAAGATCCGCTGCAGCTGGGCAGTTCCGTTGCATATGCAATGGACCAAGATACGGGAGAGGAACTTGTCGTCAAGAATGCCGATGTGGAGCTGCCGATCGCCTCGGTGACAAAATTGATGACGGCACTGGTTATCGCGGAGAGCGATGTCGATTTGGATGAAAAAGTCCGTATCACGCGCGAAGACTATGTCCGCTCAACCGCCCACTCAAAACTGATTTCCGGCATGCGGCTGACGCGTGAATCGCTGCTCAAAGCCGCGCTCATGTCGAGCGACAATCGTGCGGCCGCCGCTCTTGCCCGCACCTATCCGGGCGGACGAAAGGCATTTGTCGCCAAAATGAATGAACGCGCCGCCGCCATCGGGATGACGAACTCCTTCTTTGCTGATCCGACGGGGTTGGATAACCGTAATCACTCCACGGCACGTGATTTGGGCAAACTGGTTGCAGCGGTCTACCAGCATCAGGAAATTCGGGATGCGTCGACCACCTCCATGGCCCGCATCAGCACGGGCCGCCGGCAGGTCAATCTCGCGACGACCAATCGCCTGATCGGTGATCCCTCGTGGCGCATCGGCATTCAAAAGACAGGCTTCACGACTGCAGCAGGCCGCTGCATGGTCGTGCAGAGCGATGTGGGCGAGCGTCGTCTTGTGATGGTGGTGCTCGATAGCCCAAATAATGCTCAGCGCGCTGACGATATGCGTACGATGCGTGCCTATGTGCAAAGCGAAAGTGATTTCTCACGCGACTTTGAACACGTGGCGCCCTATGAAATTTTTTAATTCATCTGATTGCTGACGATAAGATCACAAGCTCCGTCAATCCCCTAAATGAAAGGCCTGAAGCATTTGGTGCTTCAGGCCTTTCGATTGATGGATATTCCGTTAGGTTGGGGATGCTTCGTCAGGCAGTCTGGCGGCAACGACTTCGGCAATATCGAGCACTTGAAGCTCCTGTGCGCCATCAACCATCGGTTTTGCACTTTCGAGCATCGTGAGGCAGTGCGGGCAGCCGGTGGCAATCTTTGAAGCCCCGCATTGAGACGCAGTATTTTGAAGGGATTCCAGCCGGATCACATTGATACGCTTCTTTTGTGTTTTCTGATCAGTCCACATCTGACCGCCGCCGGCACCGCAGCAAAGGGTATTGGCACCGCATTCGGCAGGATCGAATTCTGCAGAGCCAACAGCTGCCAACACGTCTCGCGGAGCACGGACGATACCGTTTTGTCGGGCAAGGTAACAGGGATCGTGCCACACAACACGTTCAGACTGCATGGCCGATCGGGGCAGTTTCCCTTCGGCGAAAAGCCGGCTGATGAAGCTGGAGTGGTCGATGACAGCAAATGAACCGCCGTCAAAGGCGGGATATTCATTTTTAAGCGTATTAAAGCAGTGAGGGCAGGCTGTCAGCACTTCCTTGAACTTAAAGCGCGAAAAGTTCTCGATATTTTCCTGAGCAGCAGTTTGATAGAGGTACTCTTCGCCCAAGCGGCGCGCGAATTCTGCGTGGCAGCGCTCTTCAGCCATGACTGCAAACTTGACGCCGGCAGTCTTGAGAATCTTCACCATTGCGCGGGCGATGCGCCGCGCACGTCGATCGTAGCTTGCTGCACAGCCGACCCAATAAAGAATATCGTAGTCTTCCCCTTCCTCAGCGACTGGTACATCAAGCCCTTGAGCCCAGTCCATTCGTTCATAGGGATCAAGCCCCCAGGGGTTCCCTACGGAAGCCGTATTCTCCAGCGCTTCCGCAGCGCCTTCAGGGAATTCGCCTTGCTCAAGGGCAAGATGCCGGCGCAGGCCGACGATGAAATCCGGCGTTTGGATGTCTGCTGGACAGACTGCCGCACAGGCGCCGCAGGTGGTGCAGGAGAAAAGTTCGTCCTTAGTGACTACGCCTCCGGCCAGGTCGTCAGCATTTGCGTCATCGGCGCCAGCCGCGGCTGCACGCACACGATCACGCAGCTTCAGCACGACGGTTCGAGGTTTGAGCGGCGTTCCTGCGCGAACAGCGGGGCAAACGTCATTGCAGCGGCCGCATTCGACGCAGGCGTCGAGCTGCGCACGGTCAGTCCAAGAGAGATCCTTGATGGAAGAAATACCGAAGTGCTCTTGTTCTTCAATATTCTCAATTTTTGGAAGTGCGCCGTTGGGAGCGGGTTTGCGTACCGCAATAGCGGTTGGCACTCGGTAGATATGGGCGTAATAAGTGAGCGGTACCGCAGCAATGAAGGCGAGAGCAGCAATGCCGTGAATCACCCAAAGCCAGATATGTGCAGTTTCTAGCGCAGCTGTCGAAATACCCATAGCTAGAAATACTTTCGCGAGCGCAGAACCTACGGGAGAAAAGTGCATCCAGGCCGGCTGCTGTACTGCCAGGCGCAGCGCTTCAATCACGAAGCCCGTGATCACAATAAAGGCCAGCGATGCGTAGGCCAGTACAAAACGGCCGTCCTTAGGCAGTTCGTTGGCGGTGCCCCAGCGGCGCCAGGCTGCAAAGGCCAAAGCGACGAGCACAGCTGCGCCGGCAACGTCGAGAATCAGCTTGTAAGCGAGATAGACGTTCCCCTGAAGGAACTGTTTGCCGAAAACATAGTGCCCAACATCCCAGTCCAACGTTGCCGTAGCCGTACCGAGGAATAAAAGGAAAAAGCCGACGACCAGCACCGCATGCATGCGGCCGGCAGAAGTCTGGCGCACTTTTTCTTCAAGGACAGCCTCTTTGAGCAGGCGATCCCTGCGATTGGGATCACTCGGCAGCTTTTCATCCTTGCGGCGGCGCCAAACTTCAATGTTCTTACAGACACCCCAAGCACAGAGGGCGATGGTGATGACGGCGGCGACATAGACGCCGATTTCGCCCCAGAGGGGCACATTCCAGAAGCCAGGGCGGATAGGAAAATCCGCGGGGAGCGGTGCGGTCATAAGTTTGGGTCTGTTTAATATAACCGCCGCATGAGCGGCGTTGATCTTGAAGCCGCCATTCTAAATGGCCGATCAAGGCAAAAACAGAACCTGCTGAATCGACTTGCAGGGGTATCGGCAGCTTAATTGAACGGCCGAGTGACTGACAAATGCAGTAGACAAAAACAAAACTCCCGAACCGCAAAACGATTCGGGAGCTGCATTTGGTTGCGGGAGAAGGATTTGAACCTCCGACCTTCGGGTTATGAGCCCGACGAGCTACCGGACTGCTCCATCCCGCGATGAATCCAGTCTGCTGAATCAGCAGAGATTTGAATTATGAATGATTCTGATCGACTTGTCAAGGACTTTGGAAAAAAGTTTTTTGACGACCGAGTTCGCAAGACTGGACTTCCTTATACTTTCGAGCTATTTCTTAAGGAATACCAGCACTCGTTTCTCTATAATATCCGGACTTTAAATCAGACCCGATCGCTGGAGAAATACTCCGGCAGACCATTCCAATACTGCAGAGATTATGTTGCTCTATAAAATCGCCCGTCGCATTCTTTTCTCCATGAACCCTGAAACGGCACATGCGGTCACGCTTGCGAACCTGGATTGGGCGGTCAATTTCGGCGTGACGAATCTCATCACGCACATGCCTGATGATGATCCCGTTGAGGTCATGGGTCTTCGCTTTCCGAATACCGTCGGTCTTGCGGCCGGCATGGATAAAGACGGCAAGCACGTTACGGCATTCGGCGGTCTTGGTTTCGGCCACGTCGAAATCGGTACGATCACGCCGCTTGCTCAGCCTGGCAATCCTAAGCCGCGTCTTTTCCGTCTGATTCCGGCGGGCGGCATTGTTAACCGCATGGGCTTTAATAACGAGGGCGTCGATAAGGTGCTTGAAAACCTGCGTTCGGCGGATGCATTCCGTCTGCGCGGCGGCATTCTCGGCATCAACATCGGCAAGAATGCCGTCACGCCGATTGAGAATGCGCTCTCAGATTACGAGAAGTGTCTCGACAAGGTTTATGACGCCGCAGACTATATTGCTGTCAATATCTCCTCGCCCAACACGAAGAATCTTCGCCAGCTTCAGGGGAAGGGTGAACTCGATCACTTGGTTGAAGGGATCGTGAAGAAGCGTGAAGAGCTTAAAGCTGCTCGCAATGGCAAGCACGTGCCGATCGCCGTAAAAATTGCGCCCGATCTCGAAAACGATGAAATTCTGCGCTGCGTCGATACGTTGATTGCCAACGGCATTGACGGTGTGATCTGTACGAATACGACGATCGGCCGCAAAGGCGTAGAAGGGCTCGATCATGCCAACGAAACGGGCGGTCTCTCGGGTGCGCCTCTGCGGGAACGTTCTACCGAAGTGGTTCGCCTCGTTGCGGATCATGTCAAGGGGGCTATTCCGATCATTGCTTCGGGCGGCGTGATGACCGGCGCAGATGCTGTTGAGAAGATCGAAGCCGGTGCGCAGCTCGTGCAGCTCTTTACGGGTTTCATTTACAACGGCCCGAAGCTTGTTGCCGACAGCGTTGAAGCCGTGGCAGCTTGGCACGCTAAGCAGGGACGCTAAGCACAATCGATTCGTCGACGATTATCCTGACGCGCTTTGAATGTTGTCATTCGAGGCGCGTTTGTTTTTTGTGGAGATGCCGCCATGCGAATTTTTGCTGCTTTAGCATTGCCGAACGAACCGAGAGCGGCCCTTGAGGCTGAAATCAATCGGTTACGACGCAAATATTCAGATTGCGGAAGATGGTCGCAGTCAAAAAACCTCCATCTCACAATGGCTTTCCTCGGCGAAGCAACACCCGACACTGCAAAGAAAGTCGCGACAGCCTTGGCAAAAGTGCCGCAGACAGCGGTGTGCTGGCGTTTTTCAGGTCTGGGTGTCTTCAGCCGTCAGCAGATTTTGTGGGCAGGCTTGGCGGAGACGGACCGCTTCAATGCGTTGGCTGAGCAGGTTCGTTCGTGTCTTGACGATATGGGACAGCACTATGACCGGAAGCCCTTTCGCGCACATATCACGCTCGCTCGCCAATGGCAGGGGCCGCAGCCTCAAGCGTTATCGAGCCCCTTAGCCAATTATTCTTTTGCAGTCTCTCCGGTTTGCGTCCGGCTTTATGCATCCGAGCGTGATGCCATTGGTCGGATTTGTTATCGAGTGCTGTCTTCGTATTAGATGTCAGCAGCTTCCGCTTCAATAGGAAGTGCGACCAGACAGCCTGTGCGTGCTTGAGCGGCCGTCAGCTTCAAGATGCAGTAGCGAGCACCTCGGCTGGTTACTTCAGCCGTGCCCATCAACTTTCCTGCGGCAGAAAGTACGGGATAAGTCTGTGCTTCATTGAGCGAGGACTGAGGATCAATGCAATAGAGCATTGTGTCGTCGCCTTCTTGCCGGGTGTGATAAACGCGCACGAAACCTCGTTTAGCGAGCCATGCAGAGCCAAAGTAAATGAGACCGAAATAGAGGAGACAGGCAGTAGCGGCCACTATCAGTGCTGCAAAGGCTGCATTAAGCGGCTCCCAGCCCCAGATACGCATTAAAAAGGAAGAACTATTGGCGCGAACAGCGGCCGCGTTAGGCAGAACCTGAACGAAAAGAACGTCCAATTCATGCGGCGGCGTATCAGGAGAGCCGGCCGTAACCGTGAAGTTTTTGCCTAAGGCGCTGGGTGCTGCGTAGAGAAGGGCGCTCCAATTCATTCGGCTGGGGAAGAATGAATTGTTCACGCGGATATCAGATGCGGTGAGGCCGTCTTCGGGCGGTTCGATACGCACTTGAAGACCGCGGTTACCCTGCTCCGAAGAGATGGAACCTGTAATAACGGTGCTGTTGTCAGCAGCAACGGAAAGCTTGTCTCCGCCGTCTCCGAATCCAGAAATGAGCGCATCTGCAGAAGCAATCATGCCGGCAGCAGCACAGGCGACGGCGGTGACAGAGAGTATTCGACGCAGCAGGCGAAGCAGTACAACGGACCGCGGCAGAGCCTGAGAATGTTCTGTCGACATAAGACCTGAGCTCCTCCTGCAGCGTCTAACCGTTGACATAGTGCGCAGACTACTCCTTGAAACGAGCAACCTGCAAAATTTGTCGTGATTGTATGAGGGGAGATCAACACTGTGAGCAGTGCGCTCTGAGTAGTCTGTGCTAGTAAGGGTGACGCCACGCAATGAACTGACTTGTAAGATGCCCTTGACAAAAGATTTAAATGTCGGTAAAGTTCGCTCCCTGCCTCGAACGAGAGGCAGAAAATCAAGCAACATTGAGATGCATTCAAACGAATCGTTGAGACGTTCTTGACAAGAAGAAAAAGTTCAGATAAACTCCTTCTTCTGCGCTGAACGAAATTCTTCAGCGAAGTTCTTTAAAAATCAGATTCAATGAACCGATAAGTGTGAACGTCGGAAACTTGAGGAACCTCGAAAGAGGCACCGGATTTCACGATCCGGAGACTCAAAAATTTTACGAAGTTTGCACTTCTCGAAAGCCGAAAGAAGAGATCAAATCAAATCTTTCAATTCCGGCGAAGAGCGAACAAACAGTGATTGAACTAAAGAGTTTGATCCTGGCTCAGATTGAACGCTGGCGGCATGCTTTACACATGCAAGTCGAACGGCAGCGCGGGGAGCTTGCTCCCTGGCGGCGAGTGGCGCACGGGTGAGTAATACATCGGAACGTGTCTTCTAGTGGGGGATAACTGCCCGAAAGGGCAGCTAATACCGCATGAGACCTGAGGGTGAAAGCGGGGGATCGCAAGACCTCGCGCTGGAAGAGCGGCCGATGTCCGATTAGCTAGTTGGTGAGGTAAAGGCTCACCAAGGCGACGATCGGTAGCTGGTCTGAGAGGACGACCAGCCACACTGGGACTGAGACACGGCCCAGACTCCTACGGGAGGCAGCAGTGGGGAATTTTGGACAATGGGGGCAACCCTGATCCAGCCATGCCGCGTGCAGGATGAAGGTCTTCGGATTGTAAACTGCTTTTGTCAGGGACGAAAAGGGATGCGATAACACCGCATTCCGCTGACGGTACCTGAAGAATAAGCACCGGCTAACTACGTGCCAGCAGCCGCGGTAATACGTAGGGTGCAAGCGTTAATCGGAATTACTGGGCGTAAAGCGTGCGCAGGCGGTTCTGTAAGATAGATGTGAAATCCCCGGGCTCAACCTGGGAATTGCATATATGACTGCAGGACTTGAGTTTGTCAGAGGAGGGTGGAATTCCACGTGTAGCAGTGAAATGCGTAGATATGTGGAAGAACACCGATGGCGAAGGCAGCCCTCTGGGACATGACTGACGCTCATGCACGAAAGCGTGGGGAGCAAACAGGATTAGATACCCTGGTAGTCCACGCCCTAAACGATGTCTACTAGTTGTTGGGGACGATAGTCCTTGGTAACGCAGCTAACGCGTGAAGTAGACCGCCTGGGGAGTACGGTCGCAAGATTAAAACTCAAAGGAATTGACGGGGACCCGCACAAGCGGTGGATGATGTGGATTAATTCGATGCAACGCGAAAAACCTTACCTAGCCTTGACATGCCAGGAAGGCCTGAGAGATCAGGCCGTGCCCGCAAGGGAATCTGGACACAGGTGCTGCATGGCTGTCGTCAGCTCGTGTCGTGAGATGTTGGGTTAAGTCCCGCAACGAGCGCAACCCTTGTCATTAGTTGCTACGAAAGGGCACTCTAATGAGACTGCCGGTGACAAACCGGAGGAAGGTGGGGATGACGTCAAGTCCTCATGGCCCTTATGGCTAGGGCCTCACACGTCATACAATGGTCGGAACAGAGGGAAGCGAAGCCGCGAGGTGAAGCCAATCCCAGAAAACCGATCGTAGTCCGGATTGCAGTCTGCAACTCGACTGCATGAAGTCGGAATCGCTAGTAATCGCGGATCAGCATGCCGCGGTGAATACGTTCCCGGGTCTTGTACACACCGCCCGTCACACCATGGGAGTGGGGTTCACCAGAAGACGTTTGCCCAACCGAAAGGAAGGCGGCGTCCACGGTGGGCTTCATGACTGGGGTGAAGTCGTAACAAGGTAGCCGTACCGGAAGGTGCGGCTGGATCACCTCCTTTAAAGAGAGTCAGCCTTAAAAGGCTCTGACAAGTACTTTCGGCGTTCACACTTATCGAGTTGTTGAATTCGATTTACCGATCTTTAAAAATTTGGAAAAGTAAAGCAACAGAAGCTGCTGCTTTCGAAGGGTTGAGATGCTCTTTGAAGGCGCAAAAAGGCAGCTTCAGGGTTGTGATTGCATTCACGAACCGATTCATTGAAGTTCTTCAAGAACCGACATGATTCAAGAGAATACAGCGTTATAGGTCGTCTTGTACTTTGAAGACAAAAGGCTTCAGAGTTATAGGATCAAGCGACTAAGTGTATGTGGTGGATGCCTTGGCGATTACAGGCGATGAAGGACGTCGCAGCCTGCGAAAAGCCGTGGGGAGCTGGCAAGCGAGCACTGATCCACGGATGTCCGAATGAGGGAACTCACCCGCAAGGGTATCTTGAAGTGAATACATAGCTTCAAGAGGCGAACGCAGCGAACTGAAACATCTAAGTAGCTGCAGGAAAAGAAATCAACCGAGATTCTGAAAGTAGCGGCGAGCGAAATTGGAAGAGCCTGCAAGTGATATTGAATTCGATACTGGAACGGTCTGGAAAGTCCGGCTACAGAGGGTGATAGCCCCGTACGGGAAATTGGGTTCAAGGTACTGAGCTTGCGAAAAGTAGAGCGGGACACGTGAAATCCTGCTCGAAGATGGGGGGACCATCCTCCAAGGCTAAATACTCGTAATCGACCGATAGCGAACCAGTACTGTGAAGGAAAGGCGAAAAGAACCCCGGGAGGGGAGTGAAATAGATCCTGAAACCGCATACATACAAACAGTAGGAGCCCGCAAGGGTGACTGCGTACCTTTTGCATAATGGGTCAGCGACTTACGTTCAATGGCAAGCTTAACCGAGTAGGGGAGGCGCAGCGAAAGCGAGTCCGAACAGGGCGACATGAGTCGTTGGGCGTAGACCCGAAACCAGATGATCTATCCATGGCCAGGCTGAAGGTGTGGTAACACACACTGGAGGGCCGAACCGACTAGTGTTGCAAAATTAGCGGATGAGCTGTGGATAGGGGTGAAAGGCTAAACAAATCTGGAGATAGCT
>ENA-UPWS01001015-UPWS01001015.1-human-gut-metagenome-genome-assembly--contig:-NODE-1015-length-17678-cov-7.111130_pt1 | contig 17678 bp, 10 predicted proteins | sample MGYA00250054_ERZ773384 | MGnify/ENA primary metagenome ERZ773384 (study PRJEB29103, sample SAMN06111979) | human gut metagenome | biome: human gut; feature: ankylosing spondylitis patient; material... | reverse complement strand
ATTACTCCAGTTTATCACTTCCTTCATCAACTATCTGTCCCTCATCCGCAAAATACTTCATGGAAAGAAATTGGAAATATTTGCTTTGTACTGCCCAAACCGCGTAATGGGAAGAATCCGGAAGTCTATAACTATATCGGAAACGATAGTGCATTGATTATAGAAAAGGAAATAGAAACGGAGATGAAAGCGGAATTATACTCCTTTCTATTGGATAATAAGTTTAATAAAGGAGTGATGTTTAAAAAGTCAATAGAACAATTTGTAGAGCACTACGAAATGGTAGGACTGGTACAGGAAGAAACGCTGATGAGGGCATTTCAAAGATGGAGGAAGTTGGTGAAAGAAGAAAAAGCTATAAAGCTATAATGAAAGTATATTGATTTTGACTTAATCCATAATGAAACGTGATATACTATACTAATTAATTGGAAGAAAGAAGGAACTTTTCTATCTTTGCTAATATTAATCTTTTTCGCTAATTGATTAAGATAAGAAAGGAGAAAATAATATGACCCTCAAAGAAAAACAATTAGAGTTTATTATCTATTGTATAGAGAATACAGCCGAACGGTTAGGACGCTATAGTGCGGATGTATATAATAAACTAAAAGAGTTAGGTGCTATAGACGGCTATATAAATGCTTTTTATGATACTTTGCATACCCAAGGCAAAGCCTACATAGTAGATTCTTTATTAGAATATATCTATCATCGTGATCCACAATGGTTACCGGAAGATTATCGTCCTTTTCAAGTTTCGACACAGCAAAAAGGAGATAAGTCATGTTGACTGTTTATCATGGTTCTACTGACCGTGTAGAACAACCTATCTTTTGTTATTCGCTGTCCTTTACAGCCTCTTCAATTCGAGATATAAATTGTGGATTACTGGGACGTGCCGTAGTTCCGAAATCTACAATTTGCCCTTTTCTATTAAGCAACAGATAATAGGGCATTCTATCTATTTTCCATTGTTTGCGAATTTTCTGTAAGCTATCTTTTCCAAAATAATCAGATGCATAAATACATTCAATTCCCCGGTTTTTCAATGAATACTCATTCAGACATTCTTCCCATTCTTCCTTGGGTTCACTTACACATATGGAGTATATGACCAGGTCTTTGGTGGAATACTTACTCCGCAATTGTTTCAAAGGTTCCATTTCTGCCAGGCATGGTGGACACCACCTAGCCCAAAAATCGAAATAGATCACTTTTCCGTGATTCTTCTCAAGTATATTATAGACGGGTTCCATGTAAGGCATAGATGTTTTTAGCTTTAAGTTTTCGTGGAACTCACCATATAATAAATTATTGGAAACTGGTTGCGGATTTTCCAGGTAAGATTTAGTCTGATTATATATCTGCATCACTTGTGCACGCAAATGCGGCATTTTTACGATCGAATCAAACTGCGTGTGCCTCGTTGTTAAAGCAAGTGTATCATTCGCATTCAAAGAGCCAACTGTCATTTTGGTATATATATACTGGTTCAGTTCATTCTCTCCTACTGCCGACATAATCTCTTCTACAGATGGATTTTTTTTATCTTTGTATGTTATCCCATAAGCTATATAGCGTTCTACCTCATCGGCAATATCATATAAACGTGCCGAAAGAATCCCTTTATTATAAAGCTTATTGATTGCAGGCAGAAGTTTATGATATCGGTCCATTTCTTTTCTCGTTTTAAACTGGCATTGGTTACCATAGGATAACAAAGCGTAATAATAGTCCTGTTTCAGTAACTCTTCAGTAAATAACGTAACGTCGTCCATTGGCTTATACTTCGTCAGATACTCATTTCTCCGCTCCAAACGAAAGTTATATTCCTTCTTTAATTCAGCCTCAAAATCCTTAATATTCAAATTCGGGTTTATACTATAATTCTGTATGTAATAGTAGGCGCTTTCTGTAAATGCCAGTATTTCTTGATTCAGTTTTTCTGCATCACCTGTTACTTTGGGATGAAAAAGATCTTTGAAGTCTATTTCCACGTGTATGCTATCTCCTGGGTGGATATACAAATGTTCCGCATAATTGCGAATGGAAACTTCTCTTAATTTTGCATAAACCGGAAAGCGGAATGAAAATGAGCCGTCTTCTTGTATGGGGGTACGATATTGATTTTCCATTTTCCAAAAAAATGGAATGATGAGAGTTAATTCCTTTTCTTGAGGATAAAAATCCCGGTTCAACACTTTTCCTGTGATAACAGCTTCTTTAATATATTCTTTTGCTAACGAATAACTTTCTTCTGTCTGTACAGATGATTCGAATTGAGATTTTGCCCGGTCTTTTTGCCCGCATCCGGCTAATAACAAAGAGGTTATTATCAGAAAGGAATAATAGTGTTTCATCGTGCCTGAATATTAGAAAGTTTGCAAATCTAAATAAATAAGAGTTCTTGCTCCTAAATATATGAAATTAATTTTAGGGGCAAAAACTCTTGACAGACAATTCGTCTCAATTTTAAATCTTTTACAATATATACATTTAATTTGCGAGATAAACAGACAAAGCTATAACCAGCGCACAAACTTCCTGATATACCAGTTCTTCACGATCTGCGTCAAAATGCAATAAGAGAGCAAAATTCCAACCAGCCAGGGGAAATAGCTCAAAGGAAGAGGTGTCAATCCGATGGAACGCCCGAAAGCGGTGAAAGGAATAAGAATACCTATTGCCATGATTAAGAAGGTCAGTCCCATCACAGGCCATGTGGCACGGCTTTGTATGAACGGTATCTTGCGGGTACGTATCATGTGGACAATCAATGTCTGTGATAACAAACCTTCCACAAACCATCCGGTTTGAAACAGTGTCTGATGTTCGGGGCTGTTGCAGCTAAATACGTACCACATGACCAGATACGTGATAATATCAAAGATAGAACTGATGGGACCTACATAAATCATAAAACGACTTAGATCGGACGCATCCCATTTACGGGGTTTCTTCAGGAACTCCGGGTCCATACGGTCAAATGGAATGGTTGTCTGTGATATGTCATACAACAGGTTCTGGATCAATAGATGTATCGGCATCATGGGCAGAAACGGCAGGAATGCACTGGCAAACATCACACTGAACATATTACCAAAATTGGAACTGGCAGTCATCTTTATGTACTTATTGATATTGCCGAATGTCTTTCTTCCTTCAAGCACTCCGTCTTCCAATACCATCAAATCTTTTTCCAACAAGATAATATCTGCGCTTTCTTTGGCTATATCCACAGCAGAATCGACTGATATACCAATGTCCGACTGACGCAATGCACCTGCATCATTGATTCCATCTCCCAAGAACCCTACCGTATTGCCTTGTTCCTGCAACAGAGAGATGATTTGCGTCTTTTGTAATGGAGTCAGTTTTGAAAATAAAGTGGTATCCTTTACCGCTTCTTTCAATGCTGTTTCGTCCATATTTTCTATTTCTATCCCCGTAAGAAAATGACTGGTGTCAATTCCTATCTGTCGTGCAATAGCTTTCACTACAATATCATTGTCTCCCGATAGAATTTTCACTGCTACTCCATGCGCATATAATTGTTCGATGGCTTCGGCAGCAGAAGGTTTCGGAGGATCAAGAAAAGCAAGATCCCCAATCAGTACCATTTCTTTTTCATCTTCAATGGCAAAATTACAATCTTTCTCGATAAAACTTTTCTGGGAAACTGCCAATACTCTCATTCCCTGCTGATTCATTTCTTCACTAATCATCTGTGCTTTGATTTTCAAAGCATCAGTCAAGGGATGAATCTGTCCGTTGAACTCGGCATAGGAACAGACATCGAGAACCTCTTCTACCGCTCCTTTGGTGATGATTTGCCGCTTTCCCTGCCTGTCTTCTATTACAACAGACATTCTTCTGCGCGTAAAGTCGAAAGGTATTTCGTCCACTTTGGTATAGTCATCCTTCAGATGTTCCAGGCTCAAATCTCTTACATGGGAAAGAATCGCTTTATCCATCAGGTTCCTTAAACCGGTTTGGAAATAACTGTTGAAGTAAGCATGACGAAGAATACGTTTACTGTTGTCGTCACTGCCATCTGCATTGATATATTTTTCCAACACGATTTTATCGCAGGTCAATGTACCGGTTTTGTCAGTACAGAGTATGTCCATCGCTCCAAAATTCTGAATGGCATTGAGATTCTTTACGATTGTTTTCTTTTTGGACATGGCTATCGCTCCTTTGGAAAGGTTGGCAGTCACAATCATCGGTAACATTTCCGGAGTAAGGCCAACCGCAACGGATATGGCGAATATGAAAGCTTCAAACCAATCCCCTTTCGTAAAGCCATTTACGAAAAATACAAATGGAACCATAACCAGCATGAAGCGAATCAACAAAAAGCTAACTTTACTAATGCCTTTGTCAAAAGCTGTAGTGGCACGATGTCCGACCAGGCTCTTTGCAATAGTACCCAGATAGGTTTTGTTCCCCGTCTCAAAAACGATTCCTTTTGCCGCACCACTTATCACATTGGAACCCATATAACAAATATTGTCCAACTCGATGACGCTTCCTTTCCGAAACTGCTGTCCCTGTATCTCCGAAAACTTTTCTATCGGTTCGGACTCTCCTGTTAATGAAGCCTGGCTGATAAACAAGTCTTTAGAATCGATGATCCGAATATCAGCGGGAACCATGTCCCCAGCTGCCAAATACACGATATCCCCCGGGACGAGTTCCGTAATCTCGATCTCTTCTTCCTGTTCACCGGCACGTTTGGCAAGACATGTGTTTTTTACCATTTTCATTAAAGAATCCGTAGCCTCACTTGCTCGCCATTCCTGCCAAAAACGCAGGATAGCACTGAACAGCACCATGGATGAGATGATAATGACTCCCGTCCATTCCTGCTCTCCAGGATCAGCCATCAATACATCCAAAAATAAGGATATTATGGCGAGCCCGGTCAGAACGCCAATGAAAGGATTGATAAACGTTTTGATAAACAGGATAAACGGATTCTTTTTCTGTTCATGTACCACTTCGTTTCTTCCATAAATGGATTGTCGCTCCTGCACTTCTCCCTGTGTTAATCCAAGCTTGGTTGTCTGCAAGTATGAATAGATTGACTTACCGGGTTGTGTGGCAACCAAAAATACTTTCTCTGAATTGAATGTGTACTGTGGTGAACGCAGTTTTTTCTTCCATACCATAATCTCTATTTTTTTTTAGTTACTAACTGCATTTATTAATTCGATGCAAAAGTAAGGAGGACTTCACCGGGAAGCTGTTAGAGAATGATTAGAGTGGTATTAGAAAACGATTAGAGTTTCTTAGATATGCGGGAGCTTCACCACAAAGGTAGTGCCCTCATCCTTATGGGAAGATACGGTAAGTTCGCCTTTGTGAAGGTGGATGATCTTTTGTGTCAAGGCCATACCTATACCATTTCCGGGAGCAATATTCTTGTTTTCTCCGCGATAAAACAGTGTAAACAGGTTTTCTTTATCCGTATCAGACATGCCTACACCGGTATCTGACAGGCGGATGATTGCCCATTGCTCCCAATAGGCTATCAAGACTGACGAAGTTCGGTTGGAAGAATATTTGCAGTTATTCTCTATTAAATTCACAAAAGCGGTAGTCAGTAAATAACTGTTTCCAATTACTGTCAGCACATTATCTTCTTCGGCTTCTTGCTCAAATACTAATTCGATGTGATAATCCGGATGGGCTTTTAATACCAGTTCTCTGGCATCCAGCAACAACTCGTCCAAACGGACTTCATCCATTGTGATCTGTTCCGATTGATAGTCGGCTTTTGCCAAGTTCAACAATCCGTCGATCAGGTTTACAATCCTAAGAGAATCCTGCAATGCATTGCCGATAGCCATCTGATATTGTTCGGAACTCCGTTCTTTCAATAAAGCTAAATCCAGTTCAGCTGTAAGGGCTGCCATCGGAGTACGTAATTCATGAGATACATTACTGACGAACATCTTTTGTGAATTGAAAGACTTTTCCAGGCGCTCCAACAATGCATTGAATGTCGTACTCAATTCTCCCAGTTCATCCTGTTCATTCTTTACGGGCAATCTTTTATCAATATGCGATGCCGTGATTTTCTCCGCTTCTTTCACGATGTTACGTATCGGTTTTAAAGTGCTTCGCGAAAGGATATACCCCACAACCACCAATACGCTCAATCCACCGATAAATAAGAGAATGAGCATATTTCTTAACGCATCCCGGTTAGCGTATCCGTAACCATCATAGGCTGCGGCAGTAACCACATAGTCTTTGCCCTCAAACGGATACACCAGTCCTATAGCCTGATATTCATCTACATAGAAATTGATGTTCTTCCGCTGTAAAATACGCTTTATCATCTCCGGTGTTTCTTTGACAATATCGTTTTGCAAAGCATCATGATATAATATTTTAAAATCTGTTGTATAGACGGCAACCTCTACTTCATCAATAAACTTCTGATTATTCAGGTATATGGACTGCATGGTTTTGGCATCTACTTGATTTTTAAGGAATAAATGCGCTTTGGTTATAGCTTCACTTTGAAGATTACGAAAGAAAGCATTACTACGCGAGTGTTCACTTACATAGTAGACAGCCATCACAAAAACAAAGAATACCGCAGCTGTAAGCCCTGCATATTGTAGAGTCAACGTTGTCCTGATCTTCATAATTTATCAGTCAGTATGAAACCCATTCCGGCTTTGGTATGAATAAGTTTCGGTTCAAAGTCCCTGTCTATCTTTTTGCGGAGATAGTTGATATATACATCTATGAAATTCGTTCCTGTATCAAAATGGGTGTTCCATACTTTTTCTGCTATTTCAACCCTGCTCAATACTCTTTCGGCATTTTCTACCATATATAACAGTAAGTTGTATTCCTTAGGAGAAAGTTTTATGGATATGCTGTTTCGTTCTACGTCTTTACGTTGAAGGTCAATACGCAAATCTGCATAGACAAGTTCCTGCGGCAATTCCTGTGCATTACCCGCTACACGTTTCAACAACACTTTGATTCTGGCATTTAACTCTCTGAAATCAAAAGGTTTCACCATGTAATCGTCTGCACCGGCATCGAAACCGTCCAGTTTATCGTTTGTTGATCCTAATGCCGTCAACATCAATATAGGGATATTGGGATTGGTTCTGCGAATTTCTTTCGCCAGTTCAAATCCGTCCATCTTAGGCAAAACAATGTCGGATATGACCAGATCGAATGTGTGCGTCTGGAAAAGCCGTAACCCCATTAGTCCGTCATAAGCCACCATTGTCTGATAGCCATTTTCCTCCAGTCCGTTCATCAGCAAACTTGCAACCCGGGGTTCATCTTCTATAATTAGTATTGTGTACATAGGAAAGAATTCATTAATCTGAATGTATAAAACGAAACAAAAATAATGATTATTCCCCACTTATAGCCTTTTTCCTTGAAAAATCGGTGAGAATATATGTATAGGCTACATTTCGCGGGAAAGAACCTTGCATCCATTTTATATTTGTTATATTTGCGCAATCATCACTATTTGAACTCATGTCAGGTATTAAAGATTTAGATATATTATTATCCAATATGGAACCTGTATTGGATGAACGTGACTTTGTTTTTTGCTCTTTCCCGACATTTGATTGGGATAAAATGCGTGAATTAAACCCGGTTGGTTTTTTCCAGGAGAAAGAAGGTATGACCTTCATTCTTGACCTGAAAGATGCCATAGGCAAAGATATGGATTGCCAGTCTGTTTACAGGCTTATTACTCTCAACGTACATTCTAGTTTAGATGCAGTGGGCTTGACAGCTGCTTTCTCGGCTAAACTTACAGAGAAAAACATTAGCGCAAATGTAATAGCAGCATATTACCACGACCATATTTTTGTGCCTAAAGAGAAGGCGGAACAAGCACTGAATGCCATTCTCGAACTTCAGAAGATTAAATAAAAAAAGGTACCCAACGCAATGTGGATACCTTTATATGATTCATTTACATAAACCGGAAAATGACTCGTCCGGTTTGTGGACCATTTACCCATTTCGGTTGTGAAGAGGGACCACACAAATCGGTGGAGTTTACTTTATTACGTACCGGAGGAATCACGTTCAGGACAGAGATTCCGCTTTCGGGGAGAGTATAAAGCAAACGGTCGCGGCCATCACGAGGCTGATATACTCCGATATACGCGTCGGGAGTTTCGTTTGTCAGACTGATAGTGCCTTCTTTCGTTTGGATATTCATCCAGGAAACATCACCAAAGTATCCTTTGAATTCGGGATATGTGAAGGTCTCCCCCGGAATAGGATCGTTATAGTCGTTTTCCCATACATCGTATTGCGTTCCGTGAATACGGTTTTGCCATACACGGTAAGGTCCGGCACCCAGCCAGCGTTTGCTGATTACCTGATCTTCAGGATAGTCGAAACGAATACCCATCAAATCTACAACACCGGAGAAATTGTAGGTGTAATCCAAAGCCAAATCCCCACTCGGGTTGATTGTCCATTGAGCTTTATCCAAATTACCCAGTTTATAATTGGCGGTAACAATCAGATCACCTCCATCTTGTTTTACGTCCAGTTTCGTAAATACGGCAGCATCAGGGAATTCGCTATATGTACGGTCTTTTTCTTTTGCTTTCTCATCATCATGGTTATAGAACTGATCCAATGAGCGGTCTGCACGACGGGCTCCAATGAAACGGGGGCCATTGGCGAAACTAATCTTACGGTTATCTACAGATACCCCTTTCAGTTGTCCGTCTTTCTTTGAGAAGATGAATGTACGCTTATTCGCTTTCACAGTAAGATCATTTTCTGTCTCTGTATAAGTAGGACGACTGGACAAGGGAGAAAGCTGTTCTGTCTGCTGATTCAGTTTGTTGACCGGGAAAGTCCAGCGCCAAAGTTCATGGCCGTATGGATCGATTGCTGTCAGGAAGAGGGCGTCTGCATTGGGGAGGATATTTGTTTTTATATCCAAAATGCCTGCCGAGTGAGCAACCACGTCACTGCCTTGCACTTCACCTTCTTTCAGTACTTGAACAGCGGCATTGGAAGCATCTGTTGCCAACGGGAATTTTACTTGCTTCCAAAGGAAACGGCAAGTATTCAGATTCAGATAATCGTAACGGTTTTCTACGGAGAATTTGCCATCAAATTGCTTGTCGATAGAAGTATTCATGATTTGCACCGGACTCCATAACTGCTTGATAGTGTAGTAGCTACCCTCCTTTTCGTGATGTGGTCCTACAATTCCGTCTGCTCCAAAGTTTCCCTGGTTATCGATGAATCCGTCCATATCTACACGCTTCACACCTTCGTCTGCCAATACCCAAAGGAATCCACCAATACAACGGGGATGCTTGCGCATCATTTCCCAATAATCGTATAATCCGGCACCATGGCCGCCATCGTACAAACCATGCAAGAATTCCGTAGGCATAAAGATTTCCGGTAAGCGCATGTAGTTCTGGCTTTCTCCGTAAGAGCGGTAATGCATGGTTTCAAAACCGGAGAAGTTACCTTGCGGGTGAATAACCGGACGTTTCTGCGGATCGTATTTATGAAACTCTCCATCCAGTTCGGTATTCCATCCTTTTTCATTACCATTACTCCACCAAATAATAGACGGATGATTCACGTCACGTTCTATCATGCCTTCAATCAGACGTACTCCGGTGGGGGTATCATACTTGCCATGCCAGCCTCCCAATTCGTCCATCACATAAAGTCCGAGAGAATCACAGGCTTCCAAAAATTCCGGGTCAGCCGGATAATGGCTCAAACGGACAGAATTCATATTCATGCTTTTCATCAAAAGAACGTCTTCGATATTCTTCGCTTTACTTAATGTACGGCCGCTTTCAGGACGGAAACTATGACGATTGACACCACGTACATTGATACGTACTCCGTTTATATAAAGTCCGTCGCTTTCGCGTACTTCAATCGTGCGGAAACCAAAATTTTCTGTTTCACTATGCAAAACCTTACCAGCCTTATCCAATAGAGAGAATTGCGCTTTATAAAGATTCGGAGTTTCCGCTGTCCATAATGCGGGATTAGATACATTCAGTTGCAGGGAAGTCCAGTCGCCTCCAGCTTTTACGGGTACGGTGGTTTCCGTTATCTTTTTCCCTTTTTTATCTAAAATCTGTGTACGGATGCTCATTCCGTCATTAGAGATATTTGTGTAGCAGTTGGCACGGAAAGTTCCATCCATCTTTGCGTCAATGGCAATGTGCCGCAGGTTTACGGCTGGTTTCACCTCCAAGAACACCGGACGGAAGATACCGCCGAAATTCCAATAATCAGCACGACGTTCGGCAAGGTTCACACTGGCATTTTCACTCTCTTTGGCAACAGTGACTTCCAGTAAATTCTTTTTGCCATATTTCAGGAAATCCGTGACGTTGTACGAAAAACGATAGAAGGCTCCCTGATGTTTGGAACCAACTTTGCGTCCGTTCACTTTTACTTCCGTATCTGTCATTGAAGCTTCAAATACAAGACTGACCTGTTTGCCGCGAAACTTTTCCGGAACTTCAAACTCGTACTTATACATACCTTTTTCATTGGCAACGCCTTCAGGGAATGGTTTACCATAGAAAGTGATCCCATACTGATAAGTGCCGAAGCCTTGCAATTCCCAACAGGAAGGTACACCGATTTTCGTCCATTTGCCGGAATTGCGTCCGTTGGTACAAAAGAAGTCCCATTCAACCATATCGTCGCATCCGTGACCGGAGAGATATTGCCTTTCCGTTTGTGGAAGGTTTTGAGCAGCCAGGGTAGTTGCCAACGCTAAGGTCGATAATAAAGTGGTTACTTTTTTCATTGTTACTTTTATAATTGTGTTAGTTATTTATTGCTATCATTGTTTACTACTGATGCGGATATGCAGCGTATGTTCTTTTTTCTCTATGGCATATTTCTTCAATACACCCGGTCCGCAACTACTGTTTCCTAATCCAAGTACGGCAGCATCCATACTAAGAATGATTTCCGCACGTGGTTTTAAATTACAATCGTGAGTTTCTTCATAGATGTCCTGTACGGTGTAATGCAGGGCAGATGCAGAAAATACGTTTTCTACCGCGTCAACACGAATACCTTTATTCTGTTTGTCGGTCAGGGTCAGATAATGCACTTCCTCTTTGTTCCCACTATCCTGCGGACGTGGATAATGTACGTACTGTTCTGCAACGCTTCCTTTCCAAAGCCCTATCATAGCAGATGTTTTGCGGTCAGGATAGTTATCCTGCGGTCCTCTGCCATACCAGGTAAATGTATCATAAGCAGGCGCCAGACAGAATGCGATACCTAAACGGGGAATTTCAGGAAGAGCTCCTTGTGGCAAGAAAGTTGTTTTCAGATCAATCGTTCCATCTGAAAAGACTGTATAGACAGAAGTAGTCACCACTTTTCCTTCTTTATATAAATTACTAGTTTGAATCCGGACAATGGCCGCCCCGTCTGCACGTTTTTCATGGTGGAAAGATTCCAGATTTATCTGCGGATGATCCATTCCATGCAATTTCCAGTCTTTAGCCAACCAGTTTCCGAAGCTCTTGTCATTATCTGTCGGAGCACGGAAAACTTGAGTGACAGGCTGAACCGGAAAATCATCGGAGTGAGCCAGCATTTCTTTGCCCTTATATATAAGGGAAGTCATACTTCCGTTCACTTTCTTTTCCCACTGAACAGAAAAACTGCGCCCGCTAATCAATAAAGAATTATCGTCCTCTTTCACCTGAAGCGCTCCTTTATTAATCAGATCGGCAGAAGCTAAATCTCCTTTCTGTAAGCAGAATTGTTCCCAGGCCACTTCATGTCCTGCCTTTGCCCAAAGAGCATCCGATTTCAAAACAATGCTTACTTTCAGTTGGCAATCGGAAAGAGGATTCAATGAACGGAAAGTCGGCAAATCTATTGTTCCACTTTCTCCTGGAGCTATTTCCGGCAATGTAATTTCTCCTTGTTCTTTCTGTTTTCCATCCACAGACAATGTCCATAAGCAGCGATAAGATGATAAATCGATATGATGGTTCCGGTTCGTCACTTTCAGCTTCCCATTTTCCATTTTCAGTTCAACTGGTGCATATACCTTCTTTACCTCCCAATATTTAGGCGTAGTTTCACGGTCACTCATCAGCAATCCATTAAAGCAGAAAGCTTTTAAATTCGGCTTATCGCCAAAGTCACCACCATAAGCCACCATGGTACGACCGTCGGGTAAAGTCTTGTAGATTCCCTGATCTACCCAATCCCATATAAAACCACCCAGCATACGGGGATTACTATATATCTCATCCCAATATTCCTTGAAATTTCCTAATGCATTCCCCATGGAATGTGCATATTCACTCGTCATCACCGGACGGTCGTCATTGGTACGCTCCGCAATCTCCAGCAACCGTTCCCAACGTGCATTTTCAGCGCGTTCTTTATCCTCTCCTTCTGCAATACCGGGATTTAAATATTCTTGTTTCACCCGGGTATAAAAGCGGCTGATAACATCGACCGTCTTCGGGTCAGGATTTCCGTCCACTCCCTGCGCCCCCTCATAGTGTACAGGACGAGTGGGATCGAAATCATGCAGCCATGCCGAAATAGCAGCGAAGTTCGGTCCGTAACCGCTTTCGTTTCCCATGCTCCACATTACAATACATGGATAATTCTTATCACGTTCCGCCATACGGACCGCACGGTCCATAAATGCTGCATGCCAGTCGGGGGTACTTGCGAGCGTGCCACGCAATCCGTGTTCTTCTATATCCGCTTCGTCCATCACGTACAATCCCAAGCTGTCGCATAGCTCGTACCAACGACTGACATTGGGGTAATGGCTGGTGCGTACGGCATTTATATTCGCCTGCTTCATTAAAAGAATATCCTGCAACATTCGTTCCTCGCTCATGACACGTGCCGTCCGTGGATCATGTTCGTGACGGTTCACTCCACGAAAACGAACCGGATTACCATTCACTAACAGTTGTCCTTTTTTGATTTCTACAGAGCGGAAGCCCACGGCCTGTTCTATCTGTTCTACGACTCTTCTTTCTTCATTTTGGAGAGTTAAGTGTAATTTATAGAGATAGGGCGTTTCTGCCGTCCATCTTTCCGGTGATTTTATAATAGCTGACAAACGTCCCATCTTACGCGGGCCACGCTGCGGATACCATTCATTCATCCGGCTTGCTTTATGCTCCAAATCAAGCATATCTTCCACATCGCCTTTCAATGTGGCAACTTCTTTGCCTGAAGCATCCTTCAGTACTCCCTGTAAAATATACCCTTTTCCGGTCATCCCTCGATATACACTAAATTGCGGATCAATCTGCAAAATAAAGTCTTTATAATTACCAGCAGATGCGGGAAGAGTACGTACCGCATAATCACGGACATGAATATCCGGCGTATGTATCAGATGAATACTACGATGAATACCACCAAAACGCCAGAAATCCTGATCTTCCAGATAAGAACCGTCACTATATCGGTAGACTTCCAGTGAAATCTGATTTTCTCCGGATTTCAGATACTTCGTGACATTAAATTCGCTCGGTTCCATACTGCCTTGGCTATACCCTACCCGTTTGCCATTGATCCAAACATAAAAGGCGCTCATTACGCCCTCAAACCGTAGAAAAGTCTGTCCATTCGCTTCCCATCCGGCCGGCAAGACAAAGGTACGACGATATTGCCCTACCGGGTTTCGTTCTTTATACGTGGTATAGTCAGTTTTCGGTTCTCCCATCACCCGTGGAGGATCTATTTTAAACGGATAGCCTGCTGAAACATAGATAGGCGTGCCATATCCGTTCACTTCCCAGTTGGCGGGAACAGGCAAATCCGTCCAATCTTTATCATCAAAATTTATCTGATAGAAGTTCACGACTCTTTCATTGGGAACGGGAGTCCAACGGAATTTCCAGGTTCCGTCTAAAGAGATTGAACCGTCTCCTTTCTGTACAGAGAAAGGGGTAAAAGTAGCTCTTGCCGGTTCACGGTTGATCTGGAGAACATGATGATTCTCCCAATCATGCATTGTTTGTGCCTGTGTAGGACTTACAAACAATGCGCCAAGCAGTAAAGTATATATTTTCATTCGTTCTTTTTTCTTCATATCAAGTAGACGAACGAAAGGGCATTTTGTACCCCTTTCTTTTACAGAAATATTAAAGAACAATAAAAGGAGTAACACTCTATAAAGAAAAGCTTTACCTTGTGGCGTATAATTACTTCTAATATTATGATGATGAAAAAACTACTATTTAGCAGCCTCTTTTTATTAGGCAGTCTCGTTTCACAAGCACAACACGAGTATACAATTAAAGGTGAGGTAAAAGGAGTGAAAGACGGAACTCATGTTTCCTTATTTTTGACGGATGGACGCGTAGGAAGCATAGTTGGTACGGATACGATACGTAATGGAACTTTCTTTTTCAAGCGAAATGCAGGAGAAAGCGGTATGGATCAACTGTCTCTCATGTGTCGCGATACAGATTTCCCTCCAATGTCGTTAGATATTTATGCAACTCCGGGCGCAAAAATAAAAGTAACGGGCACAAACCCTCTGATTTATACATGGAGGGTAGACAGTCCGGTAAAAGAACAACAAGAACATAATAGATTCATTGAGGATTCCCGTGACTTATGGGACGAATTTCAACGCTTGGCTATCAAAGAAAGAAGTATGCGTTCAGCTTCAGAAACCGAACGAAAAGCACTTCGAACAAAGAGTGATAGTATATCTTCCATTATTAATCAACGGGAATTAAAGTTGATGAGGGAACTCCCTATTTCTAATGTCTGGATGGAAAAATTGCTCCGTTTGAGTATGTCATTGAAGTACAATCCAAAGTTTACCAATAAGGAAGAAATACTGGCTTTGTATGACAGATTAAACGAAGAACAGAAAGCTTCCATTGAAGGACAAGAAATCAGGGTTAATCTCTTTCCTCCTAAAACGGTGAAAGAAGGAGATGACATGGCAGATGCCGATCTTTTTGATTTAGATGGAAAGGTGCATCATTTGGCTGATTTCAAAGGAAAATATATGTTACTTGATTTCTGGAGCAGCGGTTGTGGTCCCTGCATCATGGCTTTACCTGAAATGAAAGAGATTCAGGAGCAATATAAAGACCGACTCACTATCATCAGTTTGAGTTCGGATACGCAAAATAGGTGGAAAGCTGCTTCTGCACAACATGAAATGACTTGGCAAAACTTAAGCGACTTGAAACAGACTGCAGGACTATATGCTGTGTATGACGTTAACGGTATTCCGAATTATGTTCTTATCTCTCCCGAAGGCAAAATCGTGAAAATGTGGTCGGGCTATGGTAAAGGCAGCTTGAAATTAAAGATGCGTAGATATTTGGATGCACCAAAGCGTGAAATGAGTATCACCGGGGACACCAATAGAAAAGTCGTTAATCATCCGAGTTTTGAATCAACCAATACTGATATTCTTGAAGTGAAGCAGGTAGAATTGACTGATACAGCCACTATCGTTCATTTTTATGCATATTACATACCCAAATACTGGATACAAGTAAGTGTAAATGCCAAACTAGTAGACGAGCAAGGTGCATCATACACATTACAAAAGGCTGACGGCATTACTCCCGGTAAGCATTTCTTTCTGCCTGAAAGCGGAGAAGCCGAATTTTCCCTAACTTTCAAACCATTACCTCTCAAAACTAAATCATTCAATTTCACAGAAGGAACAGCCAAAAACGATTGGCAAATAAATGGGATAAAGCTTACTAGATAAAGAAAAAGAAATGTGCCAAAATAAAATCATAAAGGAGTTTTGGCACATTCTCTCTATTAATATTTGAATATCGAATATTAAAATAAGAATATTGTATTAACATTAAATATCTTGCAATTTAAAATAACCGTATAAGTCGCTCAAAAAGAGCTGTAAATATGTTATAATCTTCGCAGAAATGGTTTTCTTTGTTATAAGATATGTCTCATATATCTTATATTCAGTACAAAACAATAAAAGAAATGGAAGATTACAAACAGACACTCTATAACGATGAATTATTAAACATTTTACCCGACGGAGTGATTATATTTGATACAAATGGAGAAGTTATACAACTCAATCAGCAGGCTTTTGCAGAACTGCATGTTCATCCGTCGGTCAATGATATGCTTCCCTTTCCTACCAATCGTTTATTTAAACTGCTAAACAAAAAGGAAGATATACTTTCGACTATTCTGGAAAAGATTCGTCAGGGAGAAAATACGTATTCATTACCTGAACATACCTTCATGCAAGAACAGGTTGATTACACACAATTTCCTATAAGAGGAGAATTTGCAACGATCAGGGATAGAACTAATTTAAACAAGATCTTATTCTTTTTCCGCAATATTACAGTAGAGCTTACACAGGAATATATTCTGAATACTGCTTTGCAAAGAACCAGAATCTATCCATGGTATTATGATATAAGTCGGAGTGAATTTACTCTTGACGATCGTTATTTTGAACATTTAGGTATTCCGGCAGGAGAAAATAATACTTTGACAATGGAGGAGTATGTGAATATGATTCATCCGGACGATCGGCAACCTATGGCTGATGCCTTTGTTGTACAACTTAGTGGTAATACAACTTTTGACAAAACAGTTCCATTCCGTCTGCGCCGGGGGGATGGTACTTGGGAATGGTTTGAAGGGCAGTCAACTTATATTGCAAACATATCCGGCCATCCCTATCGGTTAGTGGGAATCTGCTTGAGTATTCAGGAATATAAAGACATAGAAAACACCTTAATCGAGGCACGTAAAAAAGCAGAAGAAAGCGATCGTCTTAAAATGGCGTTTCTGGCTAATATGAGTCATGAAATCCGTACGCCGCTGAATGCAATCGTCGGCTTTTCTGATGTTATAGGTTCCACTTATGATGAGTTAAGTGAAGAGGAACGTGCCGATTTCGTGCGACTAATCAGCATCAATAGCGAACATTTAGTACGATTGATTGACGACATACTTGATTTGTCCAAGATTGAATCAAATACGATTAAATTTACTTTCTCCAACTGTTCCCTTAACTCTTTAATGATGGACATAGAGAAAGAACAGGCAATGAAACCTATTTCCGAAATTGAAATAAAGTCATTATTACCGGATGAAGATGTTTATATCAACACAGATATTACACGCCTGAAACAAGTAATATGCAATTTCATTAATAATGCCCGGAAATTCACCCAAAAAGGATATATTCATTTTGGGTATACGCTTGATAACAGAAATGCGGATTCAGTACAAATATTTGTAGAAGATACCGGTTCGGGAATTCCGCAAGAATGTTTGAATGAAATCTTTGATCGTTTCTACAAAGTAGATACTTTTAAACAGGGAACCGGTTTAGGACTTTCTATCTGTAAAACAATTGTAGAACATCTGCAAGGAGATATTTCCGTTAAATCAGAGATTGGGAAAGGTAGTTGTTTTACAGTTACATTACCATTTGATAGAAAAACAGAAGATTAGCGTCCTCTATATTCTTGAGGGGTAATACCAGTATGCTGCTTAAAAAACTTATTAAAGAAGGAGATATTATTAAACCCTAAAGATAGAGCTATATTTTTTACAGGTTCATCGGTCGACTTTAAACGGGATTTAGCTTCCATCAAAATGACAGAAGCAATCACCTCTAA
>ENA-UPWS01000960-UPWS01000960.1-human-gut-metagenome-genome-assembly--contig:-NODE-960-length-18312-cov-11.869427_pt1 | contig 18312 bp, 9 predicted proteins | sample MGYA00250054_ERZ773384 | MGnify/ENA primary metagenome ERZ773384 (study PRJEB29103, sample SAMN06111979) | human gut metagenome | biome: human gut; feature: ankylosing spondylitis patient; material... | reverse complement strand
GGAGATATGCTCTTCCTGCAAGGTGCTGATCCGGTACGTGTGCAGTGTGCCTTTATCGATACGCCGGAAGTGGAGGAAATCACGAAGTTTATTGCCCGTCAGCAGAGTTATCCAACTCCGTTCTTCCTGCCCGAGTATGTGAGCGAAGACAGCGGTAGTGAAGTGGGCGACATTGATATGGGACGTCTCGACCCGTTATTTGAAGATGCGGCACGCTTGGTGGTCATCCATCAGCAAGGTTCCACTTCGTTAATTCAACGTAAATTTGCTATTGGTTACAATCGTGCCGGACGTATCATGGATCAGCTTGAAAAGGCGGGAATCGTTGGACCCACACAGGGAAGCAAGGCTCGTGATGTACTCTGCATCGACGATAATGATCTTGAAATGCGTTTGAACAATTTACAATAACAGATCGTTTATTAATCAAATGAGAAAATACATTTTTAGTGTTTTAATAGCTTTACTGTCACTGCCTGTGATTGCTCAACAACAGCAGTCGCAGGCTAAAGTTGTTCTGGAGAAGACAGCCGAAGCATTTAAGAAGGCAGGTGGTGTAAGGGCTGATTTTACCTTGAAGGCTGTCAATGACGGTCATTTGGAAGGACGTGAGAATGGTATCATCCAGTTGAAAGGCGAGAAGTTTATGCTGAAGACCTCCGAGACAACCACTTGGTTTGACGGGAAAACACAGTGGAGTTACATGGTGAGAAATGATGAAGTGAATGTCAGCAATCCTACTCAGGAAGAGTTGCAGCAAATCAATCCGTATACCTTTCTTTATATGTATCAGAAAGGATTCTCTTATAAGCTGGGAACTGTGAAGATATATCAGGGTAAAGCTGTTTGGGAAGTGATTCTGACTGCTAATGATAAAAAGCAAGAGTTGGAAAGTATTACGCTTTATGTGACAAAGAGTACGTATGAACCGGTTTACATTCAGCTTCAGCAACGTGGTCAGAAAACGCGTAATGAGATTACCGTGACAGCTTATCAGACCGGACTGGATTATGCGGATCATGTTTTCACTTTCGACCGGAAGGCATACCCCACTGCGGAAGTGATAGACTTACGATAGGATGTTCTTTTGAGTAAGAGATGAGATAGTTGGAATATAAAACAATAATATAACAATAAAATGGCAGAAATAGAAAAAGTAAAATGCCTGATTATAGGCTCAGGGCCTGCCGGATATACGGCAGCGATCTATGCAGGACGTGCTAACCTTTGTCCGGTGCTTTATGAAGGATTGCAACCCGGTGGTCAGTTGACGACTACTACGGATGTGGAGAACTTCCCCGGTTATCCGGAAGGAATCAGTGGTCCGCAGTTGATGGAAGATTTGCGTGCGCAAGCCAGCCGTTTCGGAACAGACGTCCGTTTCGGTATTGCTACAGCGGCAGATTTGAGCAAAGCTCCTTATAAAATAACGATTGACGGTGATAAGGTGATTGAAACGGAAGCATTGATCATCTCTACCGGAGCTACGGCCAAATACCTGGGGCTGGAAGACGAAAAGAAATACGCCGGAATGGGAGTCAGCGCTTGTGCTACTTGTGACGGTTTCTTCTACCGGAAGAAGGTCGTTGCAGTGGTGGGCGGTGGAGATACAGCCTGTGAGGAAGCGATCTATCTGGCTGGTCTGGCATCCAAAGTATATCTGGTGGTTCGCAAACCTTACCTGCGTGCATCGAAGATTATGCAGGAACGTGTGCAGAAGCACGAGAAGATTGAAGTACTTTTCGAACACAATGTAGTCGGCCTGTTTGGCGATAACGGCGTAGAAGGTATGAATGTTGTGAAGCGTTGGGGCGAATCGGACGAAGAACGTTACAGCCTGCCTATCGACGGTTTCTTCCTGGCTATCGGTCACAAACCGAATTCGGATATTTTCAAAGAGTATATCGACACTGACGAAGTGGGTTACATTATTACAGATGGTGACAGCCCCCGTACGAAAGTTCCCGGAGTATTCGCAGCGGGAGATGTGGCTGATCCGCATTATCGTCAGGCTATTACAGCAGCGGGAAGTGGCTGTAAGGCTGCTATCGAAGCGGAACGTTATCTCTCTGCAAAGGGAATTATTTAAAGATGAAGTAAGGCGGAATGCTTTGCATGGAATAAATAAGAACTGAATCGATAAAAAAACAGTGGACATGAGCAACAAGCTGAATGTCCACCGTTTTTTGTTATCTCACAGGCATTAATATGCTTCGATTTCGTCTATCCACAATTCGGCAGGAATGACTTCCGGACCGTTGTTCTTTTCGAAATTGACGCCATTACGCAAGGTACCGCCATTCTTGATTTTTACTTTCAGGAAAGTGGCTTGTGTCGGTTCGAATTCGATAGAGTCGGTGAATGCGATTCTTCCCGTTTCCGGACAATCATGCTTCAATACTTTTTCGGCTATCTGAGTATATTGCTGACCGTCAGCAGATACTTCTACGGCAACTCCTCCGGCGGGGAGCATTCTCATGGCAGGATTGAACAAGGAGCCGAAGACCACTTTTCTTACTTCTGTCGGTTTGTCCAGATGGACGATGAATTCTAGGTCTTTACCCTCTACGATTGCGAAACTGGACCACGGAGTGTAAGAAGCATTGTTACCTCTCTTACCATTCGTCAGACCGAAAGTTGTTTTGTCAGCTCCCAGTACATCATTGTCGCCGAAAATATCCCCTGTCCATCCCATTGTATAATTGACGGTAAATGGTTTTCCCGCCAGCAGATTGCCATACAATGGCTTGTTGGTGACTTTGCCCAGCATCTTGCCGTCTTTGAAGGCGGCAGCTTTCAGGTCGATGTTTCCTTCAAGTGCGAAAGGCTGTTCATATAGCGTAGAACCGTAAGTTGGTTCGCTGCCGTCTGTGGTGTATCTGATTTCCGCATTCGGGTAGAATGTTTCCAGCAATACCATCAACGGACCGTTTTCATCCGCATGCGTATTGATGTTTACGTCGAAGAAGTTGAGGCAGGGTTTGGTATCCATGACTTCCAGGCGCTCAAATTCCGTAACCATGCGTTCGCAGAAACTCTTCCAGTTTTTGTTGGCATCCAGTGTCCATCCCGTTTCCGCGATAGCCATCGCACGTGGGAAGGCCTGATAATCTACCCGGTCGGAAGTTTTCATATACTCTCTCCAGAGGTTGCCTTGCATACCGATGATATGTTTCTTCACCAGTTCGTCGGCATTATCCGGAACAGGATTGTAGCTATAAGTCTTCTTCAGCGTTGTGTATCCGCCGATGGTAGTCGGGGCGATTTCCGGATCTTCCTGATAGAAGTCCAGATAAGCATAAGGCATGGGAGCCATGATTGCGTTGTGTCCTGCTTTGGCCGCATTCAATCCGCCTTCAACGCCACGCCATGACAAGACAGTGGCGTTTGGAGCCAGGCCGCCTTCCAAAATCTCGTCCCAGCCGATGATATTGCGTCCTTTACCGTTCAGGTATTTTTCCATGCGGGTAACGAAGTAACTTTGCAGTTTATCTTCCTTGCTGTGCTTCACTCCGTCCACTTTGCTGGGAGTCGCGTCATCTTTCAAGCCTAACTGACGAATCAACTGCTGGCAGAAAGTACTGTTCTTCCAGGCTGTTTTGGGGCATTCGTCTCCTCCGATATGAATGTACTCGCTGGGAAATAATTCGACTACCTCGTCCATGACTCCTTCAAAGAACTTGAAAGTGGTCTCGCTCGGGCAGAATACCTGTTCGAATACGCCCCACGTAGGTGATACTTTATATGTCTGTGTAGAATCACAAGACAATTCGGGGTAAGCAGCCAGAGCCGCCAATGCATGCCCCGGCATTTCTATTTCGGGGATTACATTGATATATTTGCTTGCAGCATAAGCTACTACTTCTTTTATCTGTTCCTGTGTGTAATATCCTCCGTGTTCTATTCCGTCGAATACTTGCGGATAGTTCACATAATAATAGTCTACCAGCGTCTTTTCACGTTTGGAACCTATCTCTGTCAGTTTCGGATATTTCTTGATTTCGATTCTCCATCCCTGATCGTCCGTCAGATGCCAGTGAAAAACGTTCATCTTGTTCATTGCCAGCAGGTCGATAAATTTGTAGATATACTCTATCGGTGCGTAATGACGGCAAACGTCCAACATCAGTCCGCGATGTACAAAGCGGGGAGCGTCTTCGATCTCTACAGCCGGAACAGACCAGTCGGCTTTCTTCTTCAGTTCTTTTCCGTAAACAGCGGGAGGAAGAAGTTGATAAATAGTCTGTACACCATAGAAAAATCCGTTCGGCTGGGAAGCTGTAACTGTAATAAGGGTAGGGGTGACAGACAGTTTGTAGCCTTCTTTAGGCATACCTTCTTGTAGTACGAAACTGATAGCAGGCTTTCCATCCACGCTTTCGGCTTCTTTCAGAGAGATTCCGGCAGTCTGTTTCAGTTGTTCGGCAAAGCCGTCGGCTACCTTTTTAACTTCCGGAGCATCGGACGGAACTACCAGCCGGACTTTGTTACTCAGTTCGAAGCGGCCTTCTTTGGGAACAAGCTGGTTGGGTTGCGGAACGATATTGTACTCGTTCGTCACTTCTTTTGGCTTCTGACAACTGGGGGTAATCATAAGTAAGGACAAAAGAAGAAGGGAAATACTTTTCTTCATGGTCTGAAATTGTGTTAAGTTATTAATATATTGACAGGACAAATGTACTTGTTTAATTGATAAGTTCCAATAGTATAGAAATAAAAAAGCCGATGTGACGAACATCGGCTTCCAGTTAAAGTTTCAGATCACTTTTTATGATCGTATAAGGTCTGTATTATCCTATCTTGCTTATTTTCTTGAGTTTTTCTTCTTCAATGATTTTGATCTTTCTTCCGTCGATGGTGATCAGGCGTTCCGTAGCGAACTGTGATAAGGTACGGATGGCGTTCGAGGTGGTCATGTTCGACAGATTTGCCAGGTCTTCACGGGAAAGATAAATACTCAATGTCGACCCGTCTTCTTCCAGACCGTAGCTTTCTTTGAGGAAAATTAGCGATTCTGCCAGACGTCCGCGGATATGTTTCTGTGTCAGGCTGACGGTACGTTCGTCGGAAATGCCGAGATCGATAGAAAGCTGGCGGATGAAGAACATGGCTAAATCATTGTTTTGAGCAATAAGCGTGGTAATGGCAGTCATGGGGATGAGACAGATAACAGAAGGTTCAAAAGCAGCGGCAGCAGTTACGAAGTCTTCCTTTGCGAAGTATGCACGGTACGCAAAGTATTCCCGCTGTTTAATCATGCGGATAATCTGACTTCTACCTCCTACACCATCTTTGAAGATTTTGACCTTGCCGGTAATGAGGCACATCAAATGAGAGGGAGTCTCCCCTTCGCAGTAGATGGTTTCGTTTTTTTTGTAGGTCTGTATTGTATAATTGTTCATCAGAAACTCCCTTTGTTCGTTATTCAAAGGAGCTAACAAATCGGATAATGGTTCCGAAATATCGATGTCTGACATGTTCATTTTTACCATGGGTGCTACAAAACTGTGTTATACAGCACAAAAGTAGAAAGAAAAAATGAGAAAATGAACGAATCTATAAAAAGATTGCACAAAAGTAGGTTCTTTCGTGCAATCTTCAGGAGTTTTTTATTTGGTGAACAAGAGTTCCCTATACTTGGGCAGCGGCCATATTTCGTCGTCTACCTCCATCTCCAGATGGTCGATATGATCGCGGATTTTATCGAGGTAAGGACGCACTTTTTCTTCGTATTCGAATGCCCTCTCTTTGTAGTTATCTTTGTGATTGGCTACTTTTCGGGCTTCGGTCATTTCGCGTACCAGTACTTTGATGGAAGTCACCCGGTGCGAGATTTCACGAATCAGTTCTTTGCGGTCAGCGCTCAATACTTCGTATTCTTCCGGAGAGAAGATTTCTTTCATTTTGCACAGATTCTCTAGCAGCCGGTTCTGGTAGGTGACAGCCGTCGGCACGATGTGGTTGATGGCGAGGTCGCCCAATACACGCCCCTCGATCTGTACCTTCATGGTGTATTTTTCCAGTTCTACTTCGAGACGGCTGTTCAGTTCGGTTTCGTTGAAGATGCGTTCGCCGATCAGTACCGATTTCGACTGGTTGTCTACGTAGTGCATCAGCGCTTCCGGCACGTGGCAGATGTTGGTCAGTCCGCGGCGGGCAGCTTCCTGTCTCCATTCTTCTGAGTAACCGTCGCCTTCAAAGCGGATGGCTTCGGAAGCGATGATGGTTTCTTTCAGCAGGCGGAAGATAGCTTCGTCTTTGCCCACTCCTTCTTCCATCAGTTTCTCCACTGATGCGCGGAATTCGTTCAACTGGTTGGCCATGGCGGCGTTGATGGCGATCATGGCGGCGGCACAGTTGGAAGAAGAACCGGCGGCACGGAACTCAAAGCGGTTTCCGGTGAAGGCGAAAGGAGAAGTACGGTTGCGGTCGGTGGTATCGAGCAAGATTTCCGGGATACGTCCGATTCCCAGTTTCAGCGTAGTCTTTTCTTCCGGTGTCATCTTTTCGTTTCCTACTTGGCGTACGATTTCGTCGAGGGTTGCCGAGAGTTGTGAACCGAGGAAGCAGGAGAGGATGGCGGGAGGAGCTTCGTTCGCTCCCAGACGGTAGCTGTTGCTGGCACTCATGATGGAGGCACGCAGCAGGTCCTGATTCTTGTATACCATCATCAGTACGTTTACCAGGAAAGTAAGGAACAGCATATTGCCTTTCGGATTCTTTCCAGGGGCAAACAGGTTGATGCCGGTGTCGGTGCAGAGCGACCAGTTATTATGTTTGCCGGAGCCGTTAACGCTGCTATATGGTTTTTCGTGCAGCAATACATTGAAGTGATGCTTGCGTGCGATACGCTTCATCAGGTCCATGACAAGCTGGTTGTGGTCGTTTGCCAGGTTGCAGTTTTCGAAGATGGGAGCCAGCTCGAACTGGTTGGGAGCTACTTCGTTGTGACGGGTCTTGGCAGGGATGCCCAGTTTGTGACATTCGATTTCGAGTTCCTTCATAAATGCGGTGACACGTGGAGGAATGGAGCCGAAATAGTGGTCTTCCAACTGTTGGTCTTTGGCGGAAGAGTGTCCCATCAAGGTACGTCCGGTCAGACAAAGGTCGGGACGTGCATTATATAAGGAGGAGTCTACGAGGAAATATTCCTGTTCCCATCCTAAGTTGGTAAAGACGCGTGTTACGTTCTTGTCGAATAGCTGGCAAACATCCGTGGCAGCCTTGTCTACGGCGGCAAGTGCTTTCAGAAGCGGAGTCTTGTAATCCAGCGCTTCGCCTGTGTAAGAGATAAAAATCGTAGGGATACAGAGCGTGGTATCTACTACGAATGCCGGAGAAGAAACGTCCCATGCGGTATATCCGCGAGCTTCGAATGTATTACGGATACCGCCATTGGGGAAAGAAGAAGCGTCCGGTTCTTGCTGAATCAGCAGTTTTCCGGAGAATCGTTCAATGACTCCGCCGTCTTCGCCGAATTCGATAAAGCCGTCATGCTTTTCGGCGGTTCCGTCTGTCAGAGGCTGAAACCAGTGTGTGTAGTGGGTGACGTTGAGCGACTTGGCCCAGCTCTTCATGCCGTTGGCAATCAGGTCGGCTATTTCACGGCTGATCGGTGTACCTTTTTCGATTGCATCGGTAACAGCCTTATAGGCTTCCTTCGGAAGATACTCCTGCATCTTCTTGCGGTCGAATACGTGGCTACCATAATAATCAGAGAGTTTGTTGGAAGGGGCAGTAACTTCCAGCGGCTTCCGGTTGGAAAGTTCTTGTAATGCGTAAAATCTCATTTTTGACATAAATCGTCTTCTTTTTATCGGTTGATGGCGCAAAATTATATGTTTTTTCTGAAAGTACCCCTATTTTAAAGGGGGTATTTTCGGAAAATGATATATTTTTCTGAAGAATACCCCCTCCTTATAGGATTGATTCGTCTCTGAATCACCTTTTGTCCATCACGGCACTTTTTGATTATAACCGATTAAGAGATGGATTCCAGTATTTCCTGCTGTCCGTCCTTGTTTTTCTGTCGGTCGATTTCTGCAGCCATCTGTTTGACTAGTATTTCTACCTGCATATAATGCTTGTTTATGTTTCTGTATAGCAGCTTCATTGTAGTACTGTCCATAGCCATTTGGGTGAGGAACTGTAAATGTTTTCCCATCGAGGCGTTCATTTGCATATGCGTTTTTTTATCCTATACTAAATTTAGTCCCGGCTTGTGCAATAAATAATACTTTGGAGTGCATAAATTAATTCGTCCGCCTATAGCCGGATGCAAGTTTGCCTATAGTCGACGTTGCGTTTGCCTATAGGCGGACGAAACGTTGCCTATAGCCGGACGAATTAATTCATGCACTCGAAGATATTATTTTTTATAGAGAAAATGTTTATTGTATTCTACTGTAATGATTGAAGAAATTGGGAAGTGGATTTAATAAGTAGAAAAATGTCCATGAAAACTGCTATGATGCGTGGCATTGAGAAAGGATTTTCCTTGCTAACGCTTTTTTGCAGCTTAATTCCCTTGCTTTTCGATATTCTTTTTTATATTTGCCTACAATAAACAAGGAGATACGACGATTGAAATATAAGATATTGATAGGATGTATGTTGTGCTTGTTCTCTTTTATTCCGAAGGGGGCAGCCAATCTTGTTCTTAATCCTTATACAAGTCAGGAGATATCTGCTGATTCCATCATTGAGCGTGTCATGACTTTTGCTCCCTCTTATGAAAGTATAGTGAGCGACTATCGCGCGAACCTATATATAAAGGGTAAGATGAATATTCAGAAGAAGAATTTTATCCTCCGGTACGTTCCTTCGATGTTTCGCTTGCAGAAGGGGGTACGTGAATACTTGCTCGAAACGTATAGTGACCTGCATTATACAGCTCCCAATATCTATGACCAGAAAGTTAAGGCATCACAAGGCACCGTGAGAGGAAACAGGGGACTGCCGGGGCTGCTTGAATATTTTAGTGTCAATATCTACTCATCTTCTCTTCTGAATGACGAACGCTTGCTGTCTCCGCTTGCCAAGAACGGGCAGAAATACTACAAATACCGGATAGACAGTGTGATGGGCGATCCCAATAATCTCGACTACCGGATACGTTTCATTCCCCGTACCAAGAGCGACCAGTTGGTGGGTGGCTATATGATTGTCAGCAGCAATGTATGGAGCGTGCGTGAAATCCGTTTTTCGGGACGGTCGGAACTGATTACGTTTACTTGCTGGATCAAGATGGGGGAAGTAGGAAAGAAAGATGAATTTCTCCCGATACGTTATGACGTGGAGGCCCTTTTTAAGTTCCTGGGCAATAAGGTGGACGGCAATTATACCGCCTCGCTGGACTATAAATCGATAGAACTGAAAGAAAGAAAGGTTCGGAAGAAAGAGAAGAAAAAGTATAATCTGTCGGAATCATTCTCCTTGCAGTGTGATACGAATGCCTATAAAACAGATGCGTCCACGTTCGGCGTGCTACGCCCCATCCCTTTGAGTGAAGGAGAAAAGCAACTTTACAAAGATTATACATACAGGCGGGATACCGTGTCGGTGCAACAGAAAACCAAGAGTCAGGCTTTCTGGGGAACGATGGGCGACCTGATGGTGGAAGATTATAAATTCAATCTGTCCAATATCGGAAGTGTCCGCTTCTCGCCGTTTATCAATCCGCTTTTGTTCAGTTATAGCGGAAGCAACGGATTATCATACCGGCAGGATTTCCGTTACAACCGGATTTTCAGAGGCGACAAGTGGCTCCGCATCGTACCCAAACTGGGTTATAACTTTACACGGAAAGAGTTCTACTGGTCGCTGAATGCCGACTTTGAGTACTGGCCGCAGAAACGGGGCTTTTTCCGGTTGAGTGTGGGTAATGGTAACCGTATCTATAGCAGCAAGATGCTGGACGAACTGAAAGCGATGCCGGACAGTATCTTTAATTTCGACCTCATCCATCTGGATTATTTCAAGGACTTGTATTTCAACTTCCGTCATAGTTTTGAAATTACCAACGGACTGGATATCAGCCTCGGTTTCTCGGCACACAAGAGAACAGCTGTCGAGAAATCCCGTTTTGTGATTACGGGTGACTATCCGATGCCTCCGCCGGAATTTATGGAACGCTTCAGAAATACCTATATCAGCTTTGCCCCGCGCATCCGGGTGGAATGGACTCCGGCGCTTTATTATTATATGAACGGAAAGCGTAAGATCAATCTCCGCTCTGACTATCCGACATTTTCGGTGGACTATGAACGGGGAATAGAAGGAGTATTTAAAAGTACCGGAGAATATGAACGGATAGAATTCGACCTTCAACATAAGATTCAGCTGGGGCTGATGCGAAATATTTATTATCGTTTCGGCTTCGGGGCGTTTACCAATCAGGATGAACTGTACTTTGTGGACTTTGCCAATTTTGCCCGTCATAATCTGCCGGTAGGGTGGAATGATGAAATCGGTGGTGTGTTTCAGGTGCTCGACGGACGTTGGTACAACTCCTCCCGCCGCTATGTACGCGGACATTTCACTTACGAGGCTCCTTTCCTTATTCTCCGGCATTTGATGAAATATACCCGCTATGTGCAGAACGAACGTCTTTATATCAGTGCGCTCTCTATGCCGCATCTCCAGCCATATCTGGAAGTGGGTTATGGTATCGGTACGCATGTCTTTGATGTGGGAGTATTCGTCAGCAGTGAGAACTGGAAGTTCAGCGGGATCGGATGTAAATTTACTTTCGAGTTGTTTAACCGATAGTTTTTTCTTCATAACAGTTGCATAATGTATAGAAAATACATATCTTTGTGAGGAAGAGGATGAGGAAAAATTTAGCAGAAAAGAGGTGTAGTCGCCTCGCAGGCACAGGTATTTTCCTGGAAAATAAATCTCTGGTATAAATACCTCTATTTATTTTAGTAAAATCTCATCCTCTTCTTCTCCTTTTTATATATGTAACAACAAGATGGACGGAATTTTAATTACGATACTTATTGTTACCGGTTTTCTGATTTATAAATTGATTTCTTCGAGCCGGAAACAGGAAGGATATAAGAGATGGAAAGCAACAGGCAGCGGTAATACTACTAACGAAGAGACTTCCAAAAACAAATGGGAACATGGAACCTGGCTCAGGCATGCTTTAGGAGTAGTCACTCCTAAAATGAGAACATGTCCTGTATTTGATGAAGAGGCGGTGGTGTGGTGTGCCAATCTGTTGGGAATAGAGGTGATGAGGTTGAAAGAGATACTGCAGGATGTCTCTTCGCATTATCGGGAGTTCTGGATCAGAAAGCGGAGAGGAGGATACCGTATGATCTCTGCTCCGGACAAGGAACTGAAAGCCATTCAGGATACTATTTATCATCGTATATTACTGTCTGTAAATGTGCATCCTGCCGCTACGGGATTCCGGCGTCAGCATTCCATCGTCGATAACGTCCGTCCTCATCTGGGAAAACGCTGTGTCTTGAAGACGGATATCCATGATTTCTTTATTTCCATACGTAGTCCGAGGGTGAAAAAGACTTTCGAAAAGATCGGCTATCCGAAGAATATATCGAAAGTGCTGGGCGAGTTGTGTTGTATGCGTCGGCATTTGCCGCAAGGAGCGTCTACCAGTCCGGTACTGAGTAACATCATCGCTTATGAGATGGACCGGAAACTGACGGTGATGGCGGAAGAATTCGGGCTGACTTATAGTCGTTATGCCGACGACCTCACCTTTTCGGGCGATGTCTTTCCGAAAGAGGAGGTGCTTGCCCGGGTCAAGGAAATCATCAGGGAAGAGAAGTTTGAACCGAATCATCAGAAAACTCGTTTTCTGAATGAGAATGACAGGAAGATAATCACGGGCGTATCCGTCAGCTCCGGTGTGAAGCTGACCATTCCTAAAGCCCGAAAGAGAGAGATTCGCAAGAATGTCTATTTCATTTTGACAAAGGGGCTGGCGGAACATCAACGCAGAATCGGCTCCCATGATCCTGCCTATCTGAAACGGTTGATAGGGTCGCTTTGTTATTGGCGTTCCATAGAACCGGATAATACGTATGTAGCTGATTCTATTGCTGCTCTGAAACGTTTGCAGAAGGGGTATTGACGGGTGGCGGCTGTTTGTGTCTGCCTTACCGTGTTAATCGATGATCGTTGCCCTTCCGTTTTCAACTTTGGCATAATTCCTTTTTACCGCTTCCTGAATCCCTCTGAGCATGGATGCTTCGATGTTTGAACCCATGTGTGTGAAGCCGAATACTTGTGCGCATGCTTTTGCCAAATCGGGTAAAGGCAGGCTGATGGAATTGATTAATATTTGTTGGATGGCATTGGCTATTTCTTCGGGTGGCAGATCCGCTGCATCTCGGTCGGAATCGGGACGGTACTCTGAATAAGAACGGTATTGCGCTTCATCTTTCCAGCAGAAGATAAGCCCGTCATGTTCTATGCGGTAAAGATGTAATGTGTCGAATATTATTTCCAATTGAGCATCTATTCGTGGTCCTACACGGTTGACTCCCCATTCGGATATGATTTTCTTTCCAAGTAAGGTTTTGCTGATCGGGGCTTCATTTTCTATTATCTTTTGGACTTGGGAGACAATAATAGGATTATTTCTTTTAGCGAAGATGTCGTCGGCAGCGTACAGGAACGGACGTATTTTAGTACTATTATAATTTTGTACGGAGATAAAGGAAAAGTTTGTGTATGCGCATGCAGATTTTAGCTGCATCGGCGTTTCCTGCACATTCTTTTCTCTTTTTTCTTGTTCCTTTTTTACTATAACCGGTTTCTCCGCTTTCATATCCTGAGCAATCGCTGCTTGTATAGACGCCATCACTTCATCCGGCTTTTCCCACCAGTCCATCGTCCATATACGGCAGATATTCCATCCCAGTGCTTTGAGTACATTGTTTTGAACAATTTCCCGGTCACGGACAGTCTTGGTACGTCTGTAGTTCTTTCCGTCACAGATAATACCTAATTGGTAGTTGGACGGGGTTTGAGTATCGACAATGCCAATATCGATCTTATATCCGGAACAGCCTATATCAGTATGTACGGTATATCCCGAAGAACGTAACTTGTCGGCAATAATCTTTTCGATAGAAGTTTCTTCTTCCGAGGTCCGAATATTAGTCGAGGTATTCAGTATGCGCTTGGTTCCTTTCTCCGCATATTCAAGGAAGCGTTTCAGCCCGGCTACTCCGATAGAAGAAGTTCGGTTCAGATCAATCATGTCCGATCTCAGCGTAGAAAAGATGATCATTTCGTATCGGGCACGGGAGACGGCTACGTTTAACCGTCTTTCACCTCCCGCACGGTTCAACGGACCGAAGTTCATGCTGACGCGCCCTTCGGCATCGGGACCATAGCCGACGGAGAACAGTATCACATCCCGTTCGTCTCCTTGCACATTTTCAAGGTTCTTGATGAACAGGGGTTCTTCACATTCCAGCGCAAAGGTTTCCAGTTCAGGATGAAAGGCGAAGAGATCGGATAGCAAATCTTCTATCAACGCCTGCTGAACCACGTTGAAAGTAACTACCCCCATACTTTTTCTCCTTAATTTTTCGCTCCTCAGCCTTCTCGCTATTTCGTCTACTATGGCTTGCGTTTCCGCTTGGTTCTGACGGGATTTTCCTTTGTCATAATAACCGTCTACGGCGACCATTCTGACTTTCGATTCAATATTGTCCGGTGACGGGAAAGTCATCAGCTTATTATCGTAATATTCGGAGTTACTGAAAGCGATAAGACTTTCGTGTTTGCTTCGGTAATGCCACAGCAGGTATTTGGAAGGGATAGAGAGAGCGAGGCAATCGTCAAGGATACTTTCCAGATCTTCTATCTCGATGTTGTCTTCGTCAATGGTATTAACGGAGAAGAAGCTGGTAGGCGGCATCTGTTTGGGGTCGCCTACGATAACTACATTCTTGCCTCGGGCGATGGCACCTACCGCTTCGTAAGTCGGCATCTGTGAAGCTTCGTCGAAGACGATCAAGTCAAATTTCTCTGTATCGGCATCGATATATTGGGCAACCGATATAGGACTCATCAACATACACGGACACATACGGGACAGTAGGATAGGTATTTGATCGAATAGCTTGCGGATGGATATTCCGCGTGCATTATTGCGTATATTCTTTTGTAATATTCCGACTTCTGAACTTTGAATGGCTTCGTGGGTGAAGGACGGAATGTTGGAAGCCAGTCTGGCGAACAGTTCCTTTTTGGTAATGTCCTCGAAGTTGGCGGATACCTGCTTGTATTTGGTTATAATATCATTGAATATCTTGCCGTTGAATAATTCCAGCGTCGGTTCTTTGGCGATGATATAGTGAATAACGGCTTGGTAGAAACTCTTGCGGAAGCTGCTGGTGAGTAAATCCGTAGGAATATTCTTTTCCTTATATTCTTCTGCGATAAATCCGAGACCCAACTCGTTCAGTTTGTTGTAGGATTGAAGCCATTGATACCAGTCTTTGAGTTTGTCCAGATTTTCTTTCCATATTCCGGCTTGCTGTAGGGCGATGCTGATCCAGTCGGCGGAGTTTGTATAAAGCGTCTCTACGGTTATGCCCAGAGTGGTGGAAAGCCGTTGCTCGGTTGCCGTAAGCGTGTCGACCAGCTGATACAATTCATTCAGAGAATGAGAATGGATATCTCTGAATGTCCGGATACCTTCTGTCAGTTGTAACGCTAAGTTCTGTTTGATTCGGGATGTTTTCGCCACATCTTTTGAATAATTCAGTAACAGGGAATGAAGCGAAGATACCTCATGGATGATCTGATCGATGATGGGCCACTCTTCATCTCTTCCGAATCTTCCGAATAAAGAAGGCAGCTTGGCGGCGTATCTGTCTGTAAAATCAAGCTCTTCCTGATACCGGATGACCTGATGGAGCAAAGGCTGGACTGTCTCTGGCTTTACCGGTTGCAGAGCGTAAGGACGAATCACCTTTTTTATTTTTCTTTGTCCGAAATATCGTGGGAGAAACCATTGGGCGGATACCCGATTCCATTCGGCCAGCATGGGGCCGGCGTTTATCTTCAGTACCTCTTTGGTGAATCCGTTTTCTATTTCTGCTTTGATTTCATCGCGTTTCCTGCCGTGTTCCGTCACTTTCCGGTACTCTTCCAGCGTTTCATTTAATAAAGGAGTGGTCAGCAGTTCGGGCGTCAGTTCCGGAATATCGAGTATTTTTCGGATAATGGCGCTGATTATATTGAAATCCTTGCGGGTGGGATGAATGTCCGTATTTTCCAGTAAAGCGGAAAAGACAGGCAGTTTCGATTGTATGGCAGTCAATAAGCCGATGAAAGTGGCGAGCGTTTGTAAGGCTTCCTCTTTGATGGCGGACGAATATTCCCGAATGAAAATCCCTGTCAATGGGTGAAGATACGGGTGGCCGCAAGCATTGGCGGTACTGACCAAAGATTCGATGGCATCTTCCCAATGTGAGAATCGGTCTTTGTCCAGATTGTCCAGATAAGATGACGGGATATCGAAGCAGGGTTCAACGTCTGTTAACTGGTAGTGGATGATCGCATCATAGAGGGAAAGTCCGAAAGGATATTCCTTGTGTAAGGCTTCGATGTATTTGTTTAGTTCCGTTCGTAACTTCAGCAGGCGTTCGGCTTCCTTCCTGAACTCTTCGGGAGGAGTTCGTCTGATGATTTCGGTTGTCTCCTTTAGTTGCGAGATGACAGTGGATTTCTTTGTCTTGTTGGAGTGAATCTCCAGACAGAACGGGGCAAGCCCTATGGCCGCCAGTCTGTTTTGGACGACGGAGAGGGCTGCCATCTTCTCGGCAACAAATAAGACTCGTTTACCTTTATAAAGCGCGTTGGCGATGATATTCGTTATCGTTTGGGACTTTCCGGTTCCCGGAGGGCCGTGCAGGATAAAAGTCTTGTCGTGCACCGCTTCATAAATCGCTTCCAGCTGAGATGAATCGGCAATGATAGGCAGTACAATATCTGCCGGAGATAACTGCCTGTCCATGTAGGCGGCATCCACTTCTTTCGCAGTTACGTCCCATTCGATCTTTCCGTTGATGAGGCTGGAGACCACCTTGTTTTGAGTCAGTTTGTGAGCATTGTTGTGGATGTCGTTCCACATGATAAACTTGTTGAAGGAGAAGATACCTAGAATAGCCTGTTCCTCCACATCCCATTTGCGCTGATTCTTGATGCAGTGCCGGATGATGGAATAAATCAGTTTTACGTTGATTCCGCTTTCGTCCGTCGGAAGCGGATCAAGTCCCGGTACGGAAATGCCGAAATTCTGACGAAGCATTTCTAATAAGGTGATATTCATCATCGTTTCTTCTTCCCGCGAACGAATCACATACCCCTTGGCGGCTGACTTGCGGATGATTTCGACCGGCAGCAGCAATATCGGTGCATAACGGGGACGCTCGCTGGAAGGCGTTTCGTACCATTTCAGAAGTCCGAGAGCCAGATAAAGCGTGTTCGCTCCGTTCTCTTCGATAGAAGTACGGGACGAACGGTACAGGTGAGTCAGTGCTTTGCCCAAGTCATTCTCCGGCAAGTAAAAACGTAACCTTTTCTGTGAAAGCTCCGAATTAACGAAGTCGGCTATCGGATCCGATTCCGGTATGGAAGAATAAATGCCAAATTCCATCGCCGGATTCTCCCATTCAGCGGGACGGTGGAGGATACGAAACTCATCTCCTTCCGCCAAGGCGTCTTCCAGACAGGCAAGGTTTGCCGGAATCAGCTGAAGAGTATTCTTTGTAATCCGGATGTTCAGCAAGTTGTTGCGCAGACTCAAATCCAGCAGTCTTCTTTCCCAAAGCAACTGTTTGGTGAGGACTGTCTGAGTTTCGCTGCCCGACAAATCATATGGATTCACGCTTTGCGGAGTGGCGTGCGTGGTATTTCTGTTCATATCCTCATCTTCCTTTATTTCCCATACTTGTCCGTTCAGTACGCGCTGCGGGATCGGGCGGACTCCCGAATGCCTGGCCCTTCTGATGTCGATGGCGAGGATGAAACTGCCCGGATCGCTCAGTTTGCCGTTAGCGCTTTTCACGGCGTTGTCGAAGTCGGCATTATGTCCCATATTCATGCAGGTGGTTTCTACCAGCGTGATGTCGTAGATTCCTTCGGCGGTTCGTTTGGTCAGCAAGGATACATCGTCGATGGCAGGGTCCGGAAAGGTTTCCGGCACCAGCCAGCCGCCTGCGAAAGCATGCCCTTTGGTGATGACGATGAGGGCATTCAGTCCGATGGATTCGAGGCAGGAAGCATAAAGCAGTGCCATATCCAGACAAGTTCCGAGCTTTTGTGCCAGTACGGAATCTATCAGACGGACACACTGCCCGTGCTCTTCGAAGCTGGCGGGAATGGTGCTGTAAATAATCTGCTGTTCGGTGAGGGCGGTGTAGATAGCTGCCATCTGCTTTCTCACACGGTCCGGATTGCGGCTTTGGTATTCGTCCAGTGACGGAGTACCGGTCCACTGTTCCAGAATCGCGGCGGCTCTCTTGATAATAGGAGTGAGCACGGCATGATTCGGGGTGATGAATGCTGCCAGCATCTCGGGGAATATATTGATTCCGCCCCATTGGTCGTATGCCAGAATGTCGATGGGGTAGGTCTGGGTAAAGATCGTTTCCGCCTCGGAGCGGATTTCTATTTTCAGACTTCCCGACATACGCTCGGTCAGCTGGGCGAAATAATTGGCGGACAAGACCAGGCTGAACGATTGCAGACACACGGAATTATTGGCGGGAATCGCTTCCATCATCACAGGAGTGATACTGCCGAAGTCGGGCTCGGCCGTGATTTGTACCTGAATGTTTCTGAAGGGTTCGGACGTCATATTTTCAATCGAAAGCTGATGGATGACCGATACTTTGTTTTGCTGCATCGCGAAATTAATAAGTGGCAGATAATCAAACTGCACCCTGATTTTGTCCAATGTTCCGTTCATGTTGAAAGTCGTATAATATTAGATTTGCAATATTACAAAAAATACGGATATTACCATCTTTTCTTTGGGTATTCTTTTGTCGGTCAAGAAAATATTCCTACCTTTGCGCCCGATTTATAGATAATATAATGTCTTATTCAATTAAAGTATTAAACAATTTATTTATTAATGGAAAACTTAAAGAACGTAGCTCCTATTGAGGACTTCAACTGGGATGCTTATGAAAACGGCGAAGCTGTAACAAGCGCAAGCCACGAAGAACTAGAAAAAGCTTACGACGGTACGCTTAACAAAGTGAACGACCGTGAGGTTGTTGACGGAACCGTAATCGCAATGAACAA
>ENA-UPWS01000954-UPWS01000954.1-human-gut-metagenome-genome-assembly--contig:-NODE-954-length-18361-cov-12.878035_pt1 | contig 18361 bp, 20 predicted proteins | sample MGYA00250054_ERZ773384 | MGnify/ENA primary metagenome ERZ773384 (study PRJEB29103, sample SAMN06111979) | human gut metagenome | biome: human gut; feature: ankylosing spondylitis patient; material... | reverse complement strand
TTCGTTTATACCGTTTTTCTTTTTCATTACATATAAAATTCTGACTTGTGAGAGGACGCTTATATCTGCCCTTCACAACCTATAAAAGCACTACGGAATCTGCGACACTACGTCCGTTAAACTCCGGTTTACAATGCATAGCAGTCATACCGTATTGCTTTTCCTTTTAATTCATAGGTTGGATTTTTCCCAGCAAGAAACGGGCTTTTCAGCGGGCGTTTTACAATGATCTTGGAAGGCTTTGCCTGAATCGCCGCCTCAAACAATTCGACCTCATCCGAACACGGTGGTTCAAGTTTCTGGATCAATTGCAGTTTTTTATTGATCAGTCCCGATTTTTGTCTGCCTGGAAACATCGGATCAAGATAGATCAGATCGATGTCATCCACACGGCTTTTTAACTCGTCTACGCTGTTGCCCTCCACAAGCTGCATTCTGGCAGTAATATCTTTCAACTTTGGGTGTTTCTTTGCTCTGCGGAGCGCATCTTTTAACAGAACTGCCACAACCGGGTTCTGTTCGTATAACATCATCTCATACCCACAGGCGGCAAGCAGGAAAGCATCCTCCCCCATACCGGCAGTCGCATCAATTCCCTTTACATTTGTCTGCGTTGTTTTAGCTGCGCGCACCAGCATTTCATGCGCAAGTCTGCCGTCACTCACTCTGTGCAGCATACCCTCAAAATCGCCCTGATAGCTTAACCCATATCCAATGAGAGAAACTCCTTTTGCATCAAAAAGAACCGTCAGTTCCTCTCCCGGTTTGTCTAAAAGTGTGGTGCCTGTCCGTCTGGCAAATGATTCCGCCATATCCCTCTGCCCGCCTTTTCCAATGCAGGCAACAAATTTACTACTCATTCTATTCTCCCGGATCACGATAAAATATAACGATGAAAAATAGAGGTGCATAAGCACCTCTAAATGAATTATAAATATTATAACATGAATGTTCCTGTTTTACCAGCACAACGTCTGGATCGAATGTGCCGGAATTTCCATGTCACATTTCATTCCACTTTCGCAGAACGTAAACGCCTGTGTATCATCCGTACAATTTAACAGAATCATTATTTTTTCGCCATCCGGGTTCACAAAACCACATGCTTCCACTTTACTTGTAAAACGTGATACAAGCATACGTTTTGCACCTCTTTTGATGAACCGGCTGAAATGTCCAATATAGTAATAAGACAGTTTTACATCGATCGTATCATTTTTTGTGTCACACATAACCGGCGCATCACAATAATTTTTGACATGATTCGGTCCACCCAGTTCATCCAGATAAATATTCCAATCCAGATAGGCATTCATTCCTGCATTGAAATTTCCCAAAATATCATGTGCATACATCTCCGCATGGGCAACCTGATTGTCTGAAGCGAATCTGGAATACTCTACACACCCCTCGGTAAAAATCAGCTCTTTTTCCGGGAAACGATTCCGCACCTCTGCAAGTGCCTCAAAATGATCACCCGTATACCAGTGGAACGCGATCCCGTCAATTTTCTTTTCTGCCTCTTCCGTGGAAAGGCTCTCTAATGCGCGATCCAGCACACGTTCCTTATTATGATCCCACACATTAATTTTCACATCATTATGACCTTCCTGATCTAATGCTGCTCTTAAATAATTACATACATATTCCTGCTCCTCGCTTCCTGTAAACAGGCAGGAATCCCATGTCTGCGTGGCATTCGGCTCATTCTGCACCGTAAGACGGCTGATCTTAATACCCTCTTTTTCATATTCTGAGACATAACGTGCAACAATTTTTGCCCACATCCCATAATATTCTTTTTTCAATTTTCCACCGTGATTCATGTCACCGTTTGTTTTCATAAATGCCGGCGGGCTCCACGGCGAAGCTAAAAAACAAAGGTCCTTTTCCTTTTTCTGTGCTTCATGTATAAACGGAATGATATATTGTTTATCTCTTTCAATCGAAAATGTCTTTAACTCACTGTCATCCTGATCTTCCACATACGCATAATTCCCTAATGCAAAATCACAGCTTTGAATATGCGTGCGGCAGAAATTATACCTGTTTCCCTTTTCTCCGAAATATAGTCCGATCAGTTCTTTTTTTTTCTCGTCACTCATTCTGGAATAGGTATAGGCTGCTGCTTCTGTAAGTGCTCCACCCATTCCAAGTACTTCCTGATATCTCACTTCCGGGTATGCCTTGATGAGGTTCATTTCGATTCTTTCGTCTTTTTCCAGTGTCTTTTCTGTACAGATAAACACCCCGTCTTTATTTGTTGTATAACATTTCATGATTGTGTACTCCATTTCCAAGTATTTATAAGGAGCCGAAGAAACAGACCCTTATTTTTTACATTCCTAATTTTTCAGCGTTGGCAGCCATTTTTTCATTTCTTACTTTCACAATTGCATCCCAGTCATTTTCTTCGCGGAACTGTCTATAAGATTCTAAAATACTGTCAAATTCTGCATCGTCGTTTGCGCGAATCATTCCGACAAGTGTAGTAGCCCAATTTGTTTTTATCGCACTGTATGCACGTGCCTCTGCGCTTCCTGTCTCCGGATCTGTATTCTCCAAAATAAAGTGCGGATATAATTTTCCGATTCCCCATTCCTGCATCTGTTTGATAGAATCCGGGTAAGCATCATCGCTGAGTGATTTATAACGGTCATGTCCGAATGGAATAAATTCTCCAAGACGCATTTCCTTTTTAAATCTGTCGTTATCGTTCGCCTGTAACTCTTTTGCTGCATCTGTCAGTTCATATTTGCCATCTGCGTTAATGGTGTAGGTTTCCCCTTCCACACCGTAATTGGTCAGGATCTGACCTTCATCACTTAATAAATAGGTATATAACTGAATTGCTTTTGCCGGATCTTTACAGGTTTTCGATACATAGGTGATCATCCATCCACTGATACCAGCCTGATTTAACTTTGGTTCATAACCTGCGGTGCTCTTTGGTCCATCAATTGCGATATATGCCGCATCTGGATTGGATGTTGCAAACGTTGTTAAAAATCCTGCCTGCTGTGGAGTTCCTTCCATCATAATACATGCGTATTTTCCAATACTCTCTTTTTCCTGCCATGCAGTATTATCATCCGTAAAGCTGTCGTCACTGATACATCCGTTTTTATATGCCTGATTCAAAGTTTTGATCCAGGAAAGATAATCTTCATCCATATCCCTGTCATAGAATGTATTATCATCATTTACAATCGGTGTACCCAGAAAATCCTGTAATTTATCTCCAAGAGAACTTGTTCCATCCGTCTCAAAATTATTGAATCCAAGTGGGATTAAATCCGGGAACTGCTCCTTGATCTGATTTAAAACATCCAGAAATTCTTCCTGTGTGCCCATTGAAGGTTTTCCCAGCGCTTCGTATACATCATTTCGAATTACAAATGCAGTTTTCGCATATATCTCTCCGCTGTCATAATCTTCCTGCGTATTGGAGTAATCCGGATAACCATATGTCTTTCCGTCATCCATAGCAAACCAGCTTAATGTCTGGGCGGAGGCAACTTTGTAAAAATATGGATCATAATTGTCTGCCAGATCCTGCAATGCATATGCCCAGGTATCCGCTTTCTGTGCCACACTTGAGCTGGCATCGAAAATGGTAATGATGTCCGGCATATCTCCTCCTGCAAAAAATGTATTTAACTTTGTATCATCACCGACAACAAAATCAATATTGACATTCATGTCCTTCTGGATCTGTTTTGTGACAACATCATTTCCCCATTCTGTATTCCACCACTCTGCGTTGACATACCAGGTAAGCGTTGTATCCTCTTTTGTATCAAGTTTCCATGCAGGCGTATCAGCATCTAATGTATAGCGTCCACTTTCCACAACGCCATCCTCACCTGTCTGAACCATTGCAGTGTCTTTGCTTTCGCTGCTCTCTCCGCATCCAGCCAGCATACCGGCTGTCATCATTGCTGCCATTCCCAGGCATACCCCTTTTTTCCACATCTGATTTTTCATCACTTTTCTCTCCTTCATTTTTATTCTTTCACTGCTCCAAGCATCATACCTGAAACAAAATGTTTTTGAAGTAACGGATAAATAATAATAATCGGGACCGTTGTTACTACAATTGTCGCCAACTGTATTCCTTTGGATGTTGTCGATAGTGCAACATTTCCGATACTGTTCATGCTTTGTGCCTGCTGTTGCACAATGATCTCATAAAGCTTCATCTGAACCGGATATAAGTCTTTATTTGTCATATATAATTTTGCAGTCATAAAGTCATTCCACTGATACACACCGTTAAATAATGCAATGGTCGCCAGTGCCGGTTTTGAAAGCGGCATTGCAATCGACAAAAATATTTTCCAAACTCCCGCACCATCAATCTGTGCTGATTCTTCCAGCGAAGCCGGTATCTGCCGGAAGAAATTCATCAGGATTACCACGTCATAATAACTGAAAAGCTGTGGCAGTATGTACACCATAAAGTTATTTAACAGCCCTAACTGCTTCATTAACAGGTAAGTTGGAATCATTCCGCCCGAAAAAAACATCGTGATAATTCCCATTACCGTATATAGTTTTCTTCCTCTTAAATCCTTTTTGCTAAGTGCAAAAGCCACCATTGCACAGAAGAAAACATGTGTGACCACGCCGATAACCGTCTTTGCCACGGAAATAAAGAACGCCTTCCAGATAGAAGTATCTTTAAATACCGCGCGGTAATTGTCTAAAGACCATTCTTTCGGGAAGAAAATAAATCCTCCCTCCGCCAATGCCGTACTTCCTGAAAAAGAAGATGCCAGCACATTTAAAAGCGGTACTAAAATAATAATTGTGATAAGCAGAATGACCGTGACATTCACGAAGTCAAAAATTCTGTCTCCTGTAAATTTTTTTGTTTTCATACTTTTTCTCCTATAAAACTGATTCCTCATTGATTTTTCCGGTAATCTTATTCGCCGTCACAAGCAGGATAACGGAGACAACCGATACTCCAAGCCCAACTGCTGTTGCATAGGAAAAATCGCCCTGCGTCATACCCATCCGGTACACATAAGAATCAATGACTTCTGCTTTTGCCTGATTCTGTGAGTTCATTAAAACAAGTGTCTGATCCAGATTGGACTTTAATAATCCACTGATCGTCAGGATAAAATTTAAGCTGATAATCGTTTTCATAAGAGGCAGCGTAATACTTGTAATCTGTCTGAGTCTGCCTGCACCGTCGATTCTTGCCGCTTCGTAATAGGTCGGATCAATCCCCGCCATCGTTGCAAGATAGAGCACTGTTCCCCATCCAGCTTCTTTCCACGTATCAGACAGAGATGCGATCCACCAGTATTTCCCGGAATCCAGTAAAAAGTTTGTCGGATTGTCTACCAGTCCCACTGCCATCAGTATCTGATTTAACAGTCCTGTGGTAGAAAGCCAGTTAATGATCATACCACCCAAAACAATCCACGAAAGAAAGTGTGGCAGATAAGAGATTGTCTGGATAATTCTTTTAAATGGGCCATCCCTTAATTCATAAATCATAATGGAAAGTATAATTGGCGTTGTGAATCCGATCAAAAGTTTCAGGAAGCTGATCCCAAGCGTGTTAATGACCGACTGCCAAAAATATTTATCCGTTGCAACGATTTTGAAATTAGCCCATCCAACCCATTTTGCCGAATCGATCGTATCGATGACCGTGTAGCTTTTAAACGCAATGGTCAATCCATAAATTGGCATATAGCAAAAGATAATCATAAAGATAATCCCCGGTATTACCATCATCTGCAATGGTAATTGTCTGCGGTAATCTTTCACAAACAATTTTGCTTTTTCTACCAGTGATTGTTTTTTCTTTTTCTCTTTGTTCTTCATTGTATTCAACTCTCCCAAGCGCTTATTTCTTACTTATTTGTGTAATAAATGATAACATTCGCACTTGCTTGTCACAAGCGCATATCTTGTCTTCGAATAGGTCAATATTGCTTTTTCTTGTGAGTCATGATAGGATGATATCAAGATGCCAAATTCTGTTTTTGCAATTTTTTAAGAGGCTTCTGGCATAATGGTGGAAGCCTAACACCATAAATTAACAACAACATATTGAAAAAACCACTTGTGTCCTTTAATGTATTAACTGCGAAGAAAAACACAAAAGGAGTATTCACAAGTGGCTTCAGTTAATACATTATGCAAAAGTGTCCCTAATGTCAAGAACACAGTTATAAAAAATTGTAATCTTTACTCTGATAAGAATGGAGTTAAACATATTCGTATCCAAGCAAGACCTAATAAATGGCACGAGAACGACTGCCCATTCTGCCATAAATCATGCCCTGTTTATGATAAACATTCCAGCAGACCAACTATCTGGAGAGGTCTGGACTGGGGTGGTATTCTGGTCGAAGTTGAATACCAGACTCATCGGCTCATCTGCCCTGAACATGGGGTATATGTTGCCGAAGTTCCATGGGCATATCCATGTAGTAGATTTACCAAGGATTTCGACCTTACCGCTGCATGGTTTGCATCCTATCTTCCAAGAAGTACCACATCATACTTCATGAGAGTGGACTGGGAAACTGTAGGCCGCTGTGTCAATCGCGCTCTTCACGATTTAGAACCAGAGCGTTCAAGAAGACTTGATGGCCTGGTTAATATCGGCATTGATGAGACCAGTTATAAAAAGGGTCACAAGTACATCACAGTGATCGTTAATCACGATACTAACACGGTTGTATGGGCATCGGAAGGTCATGGTAAATCTGTCCTTGAAAAATTTTATAAACAGCTGACCCCGGAGCAACTGTCCAGTATCAAGGTTGTTACTGGCGATGGTGCCAAATGGATCACAGAGTGTGTAAATGAATACACTCCTGGCTGTGCACGCTGCGTTGATCCCTTTCACGTAGTCGAGTGGGCTATGACAGCTCTGGATGAAGTCAGAAAAGATATCTGGCATGATGCTTACAGTGAATATAAGCAGGTCAAAAAAGATAATCCACGTGGCAAAGGCCGTCCTAAAAAAGATGCTCCTGGGCTTGCTATTGTTAAAGCAGCAAAAGCTAAGGCAGATGAGATAAAAGGCTCTGCTTACGCATTAGGAAAAGCCCCGGAGCATCTCAGTGAAAAGCAACAGTTGCGTGTTAATTTGATCGCCTCGCAAAATCCTCGTCTATACCGAGCATATCTGCTTAAAGAACAGCTCCGGTTATTACTAAAGCTTACAAACGTAGATGAAGCTGAGGACGAACTCAAACGCTGGCTGTGGAAAGCCAGCCACAGCAGGATACCTGCATTTAAAGAATTATATCAGAAGATCAGGCGCCACAAGACGCATATCTTAAATACAATCCGTTATGGTATGAGTAATGCCAGGATTGAAGCAACTAATAACAGATTAAGCTCATTATCCGTAAAGCTTATGGCTTCAGAAACATACAAAATATGCTTGATATGGTGTACCTTGTATGCTCTGATATACGCATTCCACTTCCTAACCGAAAGTTGAATGCCGCTTAATCTAGATAAACACTGGGGTTGTGGCGGTTTTTAACCCACCATTACCCCTGAAGAGCCTTTTTTTATTCAATATCACAATAAAAAGTCCAATTATCCCCTAAAAACCTAGCTGTATTCGCTTTTATAAGGGTTCAAAACATTCATTTTACTACTAATTTACTACCTGCGAGCGAGCCTTGATACGTTGATTTAACCCGATTTAAGAAGTTATGAATACAGCACATCAGTATTGAAACAACAAAAAATTGAATATTTCATAGACTATGGAACGCCTAAAAATGACGTTCCTTTTCTATTTCCAGCCGTTCTTTATGGACGGCTATTTTATTACCCAAAATGAAAGGAGCATTAGATTTATGAAAAAGATATTGAAACGATTGTGTACGGGCGTACTTGCCCTAGCGACTGTCGTTACCACCTTACCGAGTACAACCGTTCATGCAGAAAGTAAGCAATACTGGACGCAATCCAATGAGCGTGTCGGTATCGTTGAAAAAGTAATGAATGACGGTTCGATTGGTTCTACCTTTAACGAGGGACATTTGACCGTTGAGGGCGAGGACGCTTACTGTATCGACATTAACACAGATTTTAGGAACGGCTACAAGACCAGAGCTGACGCAAGCACCCGTATGAGTGCCGACCAGATAAGCGACGTTGCCTTATCTATCGAATATGTGAAACAGTACACAGACAGCCACAGTGGAATAAGCAAAAATCACGCTTACCTTTTAAGACAGCTTGTAGTCTGGCAGAGATTAAGCGTACATCTTGGCTGGCAATGTGATAACGTGCGAGCTTCTTATGATGAAATTCCAAAGGCTACGCAGGACGAAGTTTTCGCAGGGGCGAAATCCTTTGTCAAAGAGAATAAAGGACGTTATGAATGTGGCGGTTATATCTACTCTGGCGAGGGGCAGGAACTAGGACAGTTCTGGGCGAACTTAAACGTCGGAAATGCCACCTTGAAGAAATCTTCTAGTAATGCCAGCATTACAGACGGTAACGGGAATTACTCTATCGCTGGTGCAACTTACGGTGTCTTTTCTGATAAAGACTGCACGAAACAGCTTGCTACCCTTACGACTGATAGTAACGGCAATACAGAGATTGTAGAGGTCAAAGCAGGAACAGTTTATATCAAGGAATTATCCGCTCCGAAAGGATATAAGGTTGATGATACGGTCTATTCCTTAAAGGTAGAAGTCGGAAAAACAGCGACCTTGAATGTATCTGATACACCGAAAGTAACAGACACTTTGATTGAGCTTTTCAAAATCGACATGGAAACACAGAAAGACAACCCACAAGGGAACGCTTCTCTGGCAGGTGCGGAGTTTACATGGAAATATTATGACGGTTATTACAACAAGAACAATCTTCCAGAAAAAGCTACTCGTACATGGACGACAAAGACAATCGCTGAAAAGGACAGCGACGGTACAGTCCATTATGTTACAAAATTAGCTGACGCATACAAAGTATCTGGCGACAGCTTCTATATGCAGGACGGAAAAGCGGTTCTTCCTTTAGGAACGCTAACCGTTGAGGAAACAAAAGCTCCAAACGGGTACTTATTGGACGGTGCATATATGCAGGCTGGCGACAAGTCCGAACAGATTAAGGGCTTATATGTAACACAGATTACCGAGGACGGCGACCTTGCCGTATTATCTGGAAGTAACCAGTTTTCAGTATCAGACAAAGTCATTCGTGGCGGTGTGAAAATCCAGAAACGAGATTTAGAAACGGGCGATACGAAGCCACAAGGAAGTGCGACCTTGAAAGATACTGCCTTTGACATCATTTCCTTAAATGATAATGCGGTATTGGTTGAGGGCAAACTATACAAGAAAAATGAAGTGGTAAAAACAATTCATACGGATATTGAGGGTATCGCTTCTACTTCCGCTGACCTTTTACCTTATGGAAACTTCCGTATCGTTGAGAGTGAAGCTCCAGACGGATATTTGACAGACGGTGCAAAACCAATTGATTTTACAATCACAGAGAATGGCAAAATCGTGGACTTAACCGACGAAGCTCATTCTATCTACAATCAGATTAAGCGTGGCGATATTGAGGGCGTAAAAATCGGTGCAGGAACACACAAGCGTCTTGCTGATGTTCCGTTTAGGATCACAAGCAAGACGACGGGAGAAAGTCATATCGTGGTAACTGATGATAACGGACAGTTCTCTACTTCTGCTGAATGGGCTAGTCATAAGCACAATACCAACGCAGGAAAGACCAGTGAGGACGGTGTGTGGTTTGGAACTTCTGAACCAGACGACAGCAAAGGGGCATTGCCTTATGATACTTACATCATTGAAGAATTGAGATGTGAAAGCAATAAGGGTTTTGAGCTTATCCCACCATTTGAAATCGTAGTATCAAGAAATAATCGTGTGATTGATTTAGGAACTTTGACTGATGAATACGAAAAAGAAATCTCAATCCATACCACAGCAACCAGCAAGGACGGCGAAAAGACAATCCTTGCAGGAAAAGAGGTAACAATCGTTGATACCGTCAAGTTAGACGGTTTGAAGAAAGGCACAAAGTATCAGCTTGTAGGCTGGCAAATGCTGAAAGAAGAAAACGCCGAGCTTATCATTGACGGAAAGCGTGTAGAAAATGACTATACCTTTGTCGCTGATGATGAAGCTATGAAAGTGGAAATTTCCTATACATTCAATGCGTCCGAGCTTGGCGGTAAAAATCTGGTAACATTCGAGGAATTATACGATTTGAGCAATCCAGACGAACCCGTAAAAGTTGCGGAACACAAGGACATTGAGGACGACGGGCAAACGGTATTGATTACCGAACGTATCATCAAGATACATACAACCGCTACCGATAAAGACGGCAACAAAGAGATTGAAGCAGGAAAAGACGTTACAATCGTTGATACGGTTACTTTAGAGGGCTTGGAAATCGGTACAAAATATCAGCTTGTAGGCTGGCAGATGTTGAAAGAAGAAAATGCTGAGCTTATCATTGACGGCAAACGTATAGAGAATGACTATACCTTTATCGCTGATAAAGAAAGCATGAAAGTAGAGATTGCCTTTACCTTTGACGCTTCTTCTCTTGGCGGTAAACAGCTTGTAACCTTTGAAGAATTGTATGATGTAAGCAATCCAGATGAACCGAAAAAGGTTACGGAACACAAAGACATTGAGGACGACGGACAGACGGTTACTATCAAAGAAGTACCCGAAACGCCCGAAGAACCCAAAGAACCAGAGAAGCCAGAAACACCACAGACACCCGATACACCAAAGAAAACAGACAGTCCAAAAACGGGCGACAGTACCAACCTTTACGGACTGCTTGCACTTCTTCTGACTTCTGGTGCTGGGCTGGCTGGAACATATCTTTACAAACGCCGTAAAGTGAAAAAATCATAAGGCGGTAACGATATGATGAAAGAAAAATCACGTTCTCCACCGAAGCTGTCAAACAGCAGACTTCCTCTTATTCTGGCTTGTCTGCTAACAACCTGCAAGAACACGGATAGTCAAGGGTGCGAAGCATACAGTTTACCCTTTACTATCTGTGGGATTGCTGGTACTTCCTTAACCGCCAGAATAAGAAATAGAACAAATCAATCAAAACAACAGAAAGAAACGAGGTAAAACAATATGGAATTAAAATATGTAGTGCCGAACATGGCACAGACTTTTGGAAACTTGGAATTTGCTGGGGAAAACAATGTAAACCAGCAACGCTTGAACGGACGCTTTATGCCCGTATCAAGAAGCTATAACTTGTACTCTGATGTGCAGAGAGCCGACGACATTATCGTAACCATTCCAGCGAAAGCAGGCGAAAAGCACTTTAAACCAGAGCAGAGGGTAAAACTTATCAATCCGAAGATTACCGCTGACGGTAAAAATGTCAAAGGACGTGGCTTTACAAACTATATTTTAACGGCTGATGATATGTTGCCAGTCGAGGAAAGCAAGTAAGGGGGTAAATGATTATGAGATTAGCAAACGGTATTGTATTAGACAAAGAAAAGACATTCGGAACATTGAAATTCTCTGCACTTAGACATGAGGTGCGAGCAGAAAACGACGACGGCTCAACCAGTGAGGAAATCACAAGAAGAACCTATGATTTAAAATGCAGTGTGCAGGAACGCATGATACAAGTGTCAATCCCTGCGGATATTCCAGTCAAGGAATATCCGTATAATGCAGAGGTGGAGCTTGTCAATCCCGTAGCCGATACGGTGGCAAATGCCAACTATCGAGGTGTGGTTGTGGACTGGTATATCAAGGCTGATGATATTGTCTTGAAGAACAAAGGCAATCAAACTGGCAATCCACAGAACCATACACCGCAGGGACAACCGAAGAAATAAGTTGATACATTAGGTTTTCATTGTAGCGATTGTGAAAAATTGTTATAATGTGAATATGTTGAAAGCACGATTTATAATCAAAAATATTTGAATATTTCGCAAAAAACACGATTGCAACTGTCAGTTGACATATTTCCATTCCTAAATGGTGGCTGTGCAACTGCCAATATTGGTACAATAACCATGAAGAAAGGAGTGCTAAAAATGAATATGTCAGACAGAATACAATATTTAAGAAAAACGAAAGGAATATCACAAGAGGAACTTGCTGATAAAGTTGGTGTTTCAAGACAAGCTGTTTCTAAATGGGAAAGTGAGCAAAGTACACCAGACTTAGAAAAAGTAATTATAATGAGCGATTTTTTTGGAGTAACTACTGATTACATTCTAAAGGGCATTGAGCCAGTTAATGATAAAGAACAAAAGAGTAAAGAGATTGCAAGTAAAATACTTTATATCTCATCAACAGCTTTTGTTGCTATTGGGTTACTCTGTGCTTTTGGTGGCTGGTATGAATTGCAAACAATGGAAGTTGTTGCAGGTTCAATGATTATTCAAGCGGTAGGAATTATTGGGTATTTTATTGCAAGAATATTATCAGAAGAAAAAGCAACATTTTATGTAAGTTGGTTTAATATAATTGGGATTACTTTTATGCCTATTTCTATGATTACGGGATATATTTCTATCCTTGTTTTCAAACAAGGCTGGGTAGCACCTTATCCAAATGGAATATTTCATACTTTAACTTTCATATTACTATTCTTCGTGGTTTTAGTTGCAAGTTATACTATTCTAAAAAAGCAAGCAAAATAATTTTATGTTCATTAAGCGGTTAGTCATTACGATTGACCGCTTTTTCCATGCAAAGAAAGGAGCATTTATGACATTCTATAAATACAAGGGAAAGCGTATCAGAGCCAGCGACAAAGGCTTAGTATATCGTTTCTGTGCTGGTACACTTCTGTTTGTATTCGTGGCAGTTCTTTTGCTACTGAATATGAAACAGCTCATGCGTACCGATTGGGAGCATTTCAGCTTGTTAGACAACGGCTTGACGCTTTCCCCTTACAACTTCATAACCATACTGATAGCGACTGGTGTTTGTGCATTGGTCGCTCTTCTGTATTATCGTTTCTGCTATGACAGTTTCAAGAAAATATTACACCGTCAAAAGCTGGCACGAATGGTACTGGAAAATAAGTGGTATGAAGCTGATACCGTACAAGACAGCGGTTTTTTCACTGACCTGCAAAGCAGATCAAGGGAAAAAATCGTCTGGTTTCCAAAGATTTATTATCAAATGGAAAAGGGACTGCTTCATATCCGCTGTGAAATTACGCTGGGAAAATATCAAGACCAGCTTTTACGGTTAGAGGATAAATTGGAAAGTGGCTTATATTGTGAGCTGACCGACAAGACCCTGCATGACGGCTATATTGAATATACCCTGCTTTATGATATGATAGCGAACCGCATTACCATTGATGAAGTACGGGCAGAAAACGGCTGTCTTAGACTGATGAAAAATCTTGTCTGGGAATATGACGCACTCCCTCACGCTTTGATTGCTGGTGGGACTGGTGGCGGTAAAACCTATTTTCTGCTGACGCTCATTGAAGCCTTACTACATACCAACGCTGTCCTTTACATCTTAGACCCGAAGAACGCTGACCTTGCAGACTTAGGGACAGTTATGGGAAATGTGTATCACACCAAAGAAGAAATGATTGATTGCGTCAATGCCTTTTATGAGGGCATGGTACAGCGAAGTGAGGAAATGAAGCGACACCCGAACTATAAGACGGGCGAAAACTACGCCTATCTGGGACTGCCACCCTGCTTTCTTATCTTTGATGAATATGTGGCATTTTTTGAAATGCTGGGGACAAAAGAAAGCGTGAGCCTACTTAGCCAGTTAAAGAAAATCGTTATGTTAGGGCGACAAGCAGGTTATTTCCTTATCGTTGCCTGCCAGCGTCCAGACGCAAAGTATTTCTCGGACGGTATCAGAGATAACTTCAATTTCCGTGTGGGACTTGGGCGTATCAGCGAATTAGGTTACGGTATGCTGTTCGGTTCAGATGTGAAAAAGCAGTTTTTCCAGAAGCGTATCAAGGGGCGTGGCTATTGTGATATGGGAACAAGCGTGATAAGCGAATTTTACACGCCTTTAGTCCCCAAAGGACATGATTTTTTACAAACAATCGGCAGGCTTGCACAAGAAAGACAAGTCATGCCAGAACAACAAGGAAAGGAAGATGTGATTGAATAAGGACACATTAAATGTTTATCACGCACCCACAGAGAAAAACTACCTCTGTTTGTGCTTGAATACAGATATTTTTACAACGGATTGCAGGAAATATATGTTAGATTGTTTTTTAGATTATTCTGTCAATCCAAATCTGCGATTTCATTCAAGGATAGATAAAATCATTGATGATGTTATTCGTGAAAAAATCAACATTCCTCATAAGTTTAGAATGAGGTTGGAAAGTAGACATTGCGTTGAAAGCAGGATAATCTATTTTCGATTTCGAGTTTTAGATAAGGCTTGTCTGCAATGTAATGTATTTCTTAAAGGGCTGTCTGAAGAAATGAAAGAAGCACTTTCAGATGAAAGAATAGATTTTGCGGTTATCTATGAGGGCATACAAGGTTCACAGCAGGACACAGACACGGACGACAAGGACGGGTTTTGCGGTTCTCAACCGCAAGTTCCGTTCTTGGCGGACGGGGCTTGTCCCGTCCGCTGATAAAACCCCTCGGTATCTAACAGAGGGGTACGTTTGCAAATAGACAATAGACAAAAAACATAGGAAACATAAGGCTTCTGGCATGGTTTCCTAGCAAAAATCGGCTGTGAAGTCGCCTAAAAAAACTTCACACTTTACAGATTGGGGGTATGGTTCTGAATGAAGAACAATGGATAAAAGAATTACGGGAGAAACGGATTGCTTACGGTATCTCACAAGGCAGGCTGGCGGTGGCTTCTGGTATCACAAGGGAATATCTCAACAAGATAGAAAGTGGAAAAATGAAGCCGTCAAAGGAACTTCTGGAAACTCTGTATAAAGAACTGGCAAGGTTCAATCCAGAAGCACCGCTTACCATGCTGTTTGATTATGTGAAAATTCGTTTTCCTACGCTGGATATACAGCACATCATCAAAGATATATTAAAACTGAATATCAATTATATGCTCCATGAAGATTACGGGCGTTACAGCTATACGGAGCATTATTCTTTAGGGGACATCTTTATCTATACGTCGGCTGACGAAGAAAAAGGTGTCCTTTTAGAATTAAAGGGGCGTGGTTGCAGGCAGTTTGAAAGTTACCTGCTGGCACAGCAAAGAAGCTGGTATGACTTCCTCATGGACGCACTTATAGACGGTGGTGTGATGAAGCGTATCGACCTTGCTATCAACGACCATACGGGCATTTTGGATATTCCAGAGCTTGCGGAAAAATGCAGGAAACGGGAATATATCGGAAAGTCCAGAAGCTATAAGTTTTACCAGTCGGGCGAGCTTATCAAGCACAGAGAGGACGACAGAGAATATATGGGACGTACCCTTTATCTTGGTTCGCTGAAATCAGATGTGTATTTCTGTATCTATGAAAAGGACTATGAGCAGTACGTTAAGTTAGGGACACCGCTGGAGGAAGCCGACATTATCAATCGTTTTGAGATACGGCTTCGTAATGAACGTGCCTATTATGCAGTACGGGATTTGCTGACCTATTATGACGCAGAACAGACCGCCTTTTCTATCATCAACCAGTATGTGCGGTTTGTTGATGAACAACCCGACAAGCGAAAAAATGACTGGAAACTCAATGACCGCTGGGCGTGGTTTATCGGCGATAATCGGCAAAGTCTGAAACTGACGACAAAGCCAGAGCCTTATACCTTAGACCGCACATTGCGTTGGGTACAACGGCAGGTAGCACCGACCTTGAAAATGCTGAAAAAGATTGATAAGGGAAACGGTACAGACTACATGGAAACAATCGAAAAGCAGGCAACCTTGAGTGAAAAACATGAAATGATAATCAAACAGCAGACGACCCCTACAAAAGATTTGGTGGAAAGTTAGGAGTGATAAAAATGTGGGAATTAGTAAAAGACTTCCTGCTGGTATCTATGGGAATGGGTATCGGCGTAGTCTTGATGTGTATTTTGAGTGTTGGCAAAGAAGCTGACTATAAAATGAAACAATTAAAAGAAAGCGAGGACAATTAAATGAATTTCGGGCAAAATTTGTATCAATGGTTTTTAAGCAACGCACAGAGCTTAGTGCTTATGGCGATTGTGGTTATCGGTATCTACTTAGGGTTCAAGCGTGAGTTTTCAAAACTTATCGGCTTCTTGGTAGTTGCCCTTGTTGCTGTCGGATTGGTATTCAACGCTGGCGGTGTGAAAGATGTACTGTTAGAGCTATTCAACAAGATTATCGGTGCATAAAATTTTATTGTAGTGCTGATATGGAAATGGTATAATTTTTAAGAGAGATAATCAATCAAAAACGATTATCTAAAATGACAAAGATAAAAACGCAAAGCATTTTATTATGCGAGAGCTGGTAGGTAGCCCAGCCGTCCTATGTTTATAGGGTAAGTAACCTGCCCCTCCGGGTTGTCCGTTCTTTGTTTAGAAATAAACAAGGAGGGATTGATATGAAGACAATAAAATGTAAATTGACTGTGTATTTTGCAGAACCTTTTTGGATTGGAATTTTTGAACGAATTTGTGATGGCAAACTTTCCGTAGCAAAGGTAACATTTGGTGCAGAGCCAAAAGATTATGATATTCAAGAATTTGTGTTGAAACATTATTATGATTTACAATTTAGTCCAGCAGTTGAAACGATTGTAAAAAAGGATAAGAAAAATCCTAAAAGAGTTCTTAGAGATGTAAAGAAACAATTACAGAACAATGGAATTGGGACAAAATCGCAACAAGCTTTAAAATTACAACATGAATTAAAAAAAGAAGAATATAAATCTAATTCCAAACATAAAAAGCAAATGGAAGCAGAACAAAAGTTTAAGTTGAAGCAACAAAAGAAAAAAGCAAAACACAGAGGACATTAAATGATGTTGCTATATCATAAACTAAAATTTTATAAGTTCATATCTACACAAAGCAGTTAGTCTTAGGATTGACTGCTTTTTTCTTACCTAAATTTCAGATTGGAGTGATGAAATGAACGATATTTTTAAGGATATGCAGGCAAAAATCGGCTGTGAATATCTTTCCGACCTGCCCTCTTACAAGCGGAAAGTGTGGCATGAAATGAAACTGCTGAACCCTGCCGACTATGATGAAAAGCAGTTGGAAGATTTTTCAAAGTATGTGTTTGGTATGTCGTACCAGACCTTAAAAGATGTGATGAAACAACAGAAAGGACGTGAGGAACAATGCAGGAAACAAGGGTGCTGGTGGAAACGAAAGGAACAACTGGCGAAGAAACAATATCATACTGGTTCGACCTGCCGATAGATGTTGCCGAGTTTGAAGAAAAGTTAGGTGTCGGTGCAGAAAGTCAAGATTACCGCATTATCGAAAAGGTGTTGCCTTATGCTGATGAAGTCCACGAACAAACAAGCGTGTATCAGATTAACGAATTAGATTTTATGTACCGCCAGCTATCAGCCGATATGCAAGAAGAATATGTAGCACTTCTTACCGTGTTTGAGAACTTAGAAGCACTTTATATTTGCAGGAACGTGATTACGGTTTATCACGATTGTAAAAGCATGATTGATGTTGCAAAGCAAAAGCTGATGAATGACCCCACATTCAAGCATTTGTCCGGGGACTGTCAAGAATACTATTTCGACTTTGAAGCCTACGCTTCTCACTTGCTGGAAAACAGATGCTATCTTGTAACGGAACACAGTGTCTTTGAACTTCCAGAGTAGGAAAAGAGGTGGTGCTTATGATTGATGATATGGCGGTTTATATTGCGAACCTTGGCAAATACAACGAGGGCTATTTAGTGGGTGCTTGGTTCACTTTCCCCATTGACGAGGAAGATGTAACAGAAAAAATCGGCTTGAATGAACAGTATGAGGAATACGCTGTCCATGATACCGACAACTTCCCTATCGACATAGGGGAATATGTTTCCATTGAAGAACTCAATGAGATGTATGAAATGATAGAGGAACTTCCCGACTATATCGTAGAGTGTCTGAACGAATTTATCAGCCACTACGGAACGCTGGAAGAAGTCGTGGAACATAAGGACGATATTTATTATTATCCCGATTGTGAAACCATGACAGACGTTGCCTACTACTACATAGACGAATTACAGGCACTTGGGGATATTCCGCCCAGCTTGCAGAACTACATTGACTATGAAGCCTACGGGCGAGATTTGGATATGGGCGGTTGCTTCATTGAAACAAGCCGAGGTATGTGCGAGATACCATACTAACGCTGGAAGATCAGCGACAAGCATTGTTGCTACTGACA
>ENA-UPWS01000951-UPWS01000951.1-human-gut-metagenome-genome-assembly--contig:-NODE-951-length-18411-cov-5.221774_pt1 | contig 18411 bp, 9 predicted proteins | sample MGYA00250054_ERZ773384 | MGnify/ENA primary metagenome ERZ773384 (study PRJEB29103, sample SAMN06111979) | human gut metagenome | biome: human gut; feature: ankylosing spondylitis patient; material... | reverse complement strand
ATGGGGACAGTGAAATGATAAAAAAATAACAATCTACATTTCAGAAAGCAAACCAAACGAAAACAAAAAGTGGAGGACAAACAAATGGCAAAGAAAGTTGTATTAGCAGGCGCTTGCCGTACCGCAATCGGTACCATGGGCGGAACCTTAAGCACAACTCCTGCACCGGAGCTGGGCGCAATCGTTATCAAGGAGGCTCTGAAGAGAGCAGGCGTTGCTCCCGAAGCAGTTGACCAGGTATATATGGGATGTGTAATCCAGGCTGGCCAGGGACAGAACGTAGCACGTCAGGCAGCTATCAAAGCCGGACTTCCCATCGAAGCAGTTACCATGAACGTGGTATGTGGTTCTGGCCTGAACTGTGTGAACCAGGCGGCACAGATGATCATGGCCGGTGATGCAGATATCGTAGTAGCAGGTGGTATGGAGAACATGTCCATGGCTCCTTACGCAATTCCTCAGGGACGTTACGGATATCGTATGGGTAACGCAACCATGGTTGATACCATGATCAAAGATGCACTTTGGGACGCTTTCAATGATTATCATATGATTAAGACCGCAGACAATATCTGCGAAGAGTGGGGACTTACCCGTGAAGAACTCGATGAGTTCGCATTAAAGAGCCAGTTAAAGGCTGAAGAAGCTCAGAAGAACGGTGCCTTCAAGGCAGAGATTGTTCCCGTGGAAGTTAAGAAGAAAAAAGAGACCATCGTATTCGATACCGATGAAGGCCCTCGTCATGGTTCTACCATCGAAGGTCTGGCTAAGCTTCGTGCCATCAATCCCGGTGGATTCGTTACCGCAGGTAACGCTTCCGGTATCAACGACGGTGCAGCAGCTATCGTTGTTATGAGCGAGGAGAAGGCTAAGGAGCTGGGCGTTAAGCCTATGGCTACTTTCGTAGCAGGTGCTCTGGCAGGTGTTCGTCCTGAGGTTATGGGTATCGGCCCTGTGGCTTCTACCAAGAAGGTAATGGCTAAGACCGGTATGAAGATCGAAGACTTCGATATCATCGAGGCTAACGAAGCATTCGCAGCACAGTCCGTAGCAGTTGGTAAGGAACTGGGCATCGATGTAGATAAGCAGCTGAACCCCAACGGCGGGGCTATCGCTCTCGGCCATCCCGTAGGAGCTTCCGGATGCCGTATCCTGGTAACTCTGCTGCATGAGATGCAGGCAAGAGGTGCCAAGACCGGTCTGGCTACTCTGTGCATCGGCGGTGGTATGGGATGCTCCACCATCGTTAAGATCGAGGACTAATGGAATAACAATTCGCTGGGGCGGTAGAATCTCTATCGCCTTAGTGTGGTTTTGAAAATACTGATTGAAATGTGAAATGAGGTAAAAACATGGATTACATTTTGTATGAGCAGAATGGCAATGTGGCAACCATTACCATCAACCGTGAGAAAGCACTGAACGCACTGAATTCTCAGGTGCTGGATGAACTGAACGCTACATTGGATGCAGTAGATCTGGCAACGGTTCGTTGTCTGGTGATCACCGGTGCAGGCAGTAAGTCCTTCGTGGCAGGTGCAGATATCGGAGAGATGAGCAGCCTGACCAAGGCAGAAGGCGAAGCATTCGGCAAGAAGGGTAACGATGTGTTCCGCAAGATCGAAACCTTCCCCATTCCTGTGATCGCAGCTGTCAACGGCTTCGCTCTGGGTGGTGGATGTGAGATCTCCATGAGCTGTGATATCAGAATCTGTTCCGATAATGCAGTATTCGGACAGCCTGAAGTAGGACTGGGAATCACTCCCGGCTTCGGCGGAACCCAGAGACTGGCTCGTCTGGTAGGTGCAGGCATGGCAAAACAGATGATCTACACCGCACGCAATATCAAGGCAGCAGACGCTTACAGAATCGGTCTGGTAAACGAAGTTTACAGCGCAGAAGTAGATGCAGACGGCAATGTGGTAAAGAGTGCACAGGAAGTAATGCTGGCAGCAGCACAGAAGATGGCAGCCACCATTGCAAAGAATGCTCCCATCGCAGTCCGCAACTGCAAGAAGGCTATTAACGAAGGCCTGGATGCAGATATGGATCAGGCAGTAGTGATCGAAGAGAAGCTGTTCGGTGACTGCTTCGAGACAGAAGATCAGAAGTATGGTATGGCTTTCTTCCTTGACAAGAACAAGGAGAAGGTAAAAGAGCCTTTTAAGAACTGCTAATCATTACGAATATAAAAGTATAAAATCAGGAGGATTTACCATGAAAGTAGGTATTATCGGTGCAGGTACCATGGGACAGGGCATTGCAAAGGCATTTGCCCAGGTAGACGGATATGAAGTAGCTCTTTGCGATATCAAGCAGGAGTGGGCTGACGGCGGCAAGGCCAAGATCGTAAAAGGCTATGCAAGACTGGTAGAAAAAGGAAAGATGACTCAGGAGGCTGTTGACGCTATCGTAGCTAAGATCACTCCGGGCCTGAAGGAAGATCTGTGTGCAGACTGCGATCTGATCGTAGAAGCTGCATTTGAGAATATGGAAGTTAAGAAGACCACCTTCGGTGAGCTGGACAAGATCTGCAAGCCCGAGTGTGTATTTGCTTCCAACACTTCCAGCCTTTCCATTACCGAGATCGGCAACGGACTGACCCGTCCTCTGATCGGTATGCACTTCTTTAATCCCGCAGACCGTATGAAGCTGGTTGAGGTAATTGCAGGTGTGAATACTCCCGCAGAGACCGTAGACACCATCAAGAAGATATCTGAAGAGATCGGCAAGACCCCTGTTCAGGTAAACGAGGCAGCAGGCTTTGTTGTTAACCGTATCCTGATCCCTATGATCAATGAAGCAGCTTTCATCAAGATGGAAGGTGTATCCGATATCGCAGGTATCGACGCAGCTATGAAGCTGGGCGCTAATCATCCCATGGGACCCCTGGAACTGGGCGATTTCGTAGGACTGGATATCTGCCTTGCCATCATGGATGTTCTGTACAACGAGACCGGCGACAGCAAGTATCGTGCATGTCCTCTGATCCGTAAGATGGTACGCGGCGGCAACCTTGGTGTGAAGACCGGCAAGGGCTTCTATGTATACAATGCAGACCGCACCAAGACTCCTGTGGATGCACAGTAGGCAAAAGGTAAAATAACTGTTCGGAGCCGGATACGGCTCTGGACAGTCTAAGTTCATAATTACAACCAAGTATAAATAACAATGGAGGATTAACATCATGGATTTTACATTATCCAAAGAGCATGAGATGGCGAGACAGCTGTTCAAAGAGTTCGCCGAGAACGAAGTAAAACCTCTTGCGCAGGAAGTTGACGAGACCGAAACCTTCCCCAGAGAGACCGTTGAGAAGATGGCTAAGTACGGCTTCATGGGAATTCCCGTTCCCAAGGAGTACGGCGGACAGGGCTGTGATACCCTGACCTACGCTATGTGTGTTGAGGAGCTTTCCAAGGTTTGTGCAACCACCGGCGTTATCGTATCCGCACATACCTCTCTGTGTATCGATCCTATCATGACCTTCGGTACCGAAGAGCAGAAGCAGAAATACGTTCCTGATCTGGCAAGCGGCCGCAAGATCGGTGCTTTCGGTCTGACCGAGCCCGGTGCAGGTACCGATGCCCAGGGTCAGCAGACCAAGGCTGTATTAGATGGCGATGAGTGGGTCATCAATGGTTCCAAGTGCTTCATCACCAATGGTAAAGAAGCAGATGTAATCAGATACTCTGTGCTTTACATCTGAGGACGGAGGTAAAAACGGACGTAAGGTTACATGGAAGGGATATGAAAGCGAAACCCCCGTCATAAGCGGCGTAACTGAACTTACCGGCTGGAGCATTTATGATGCAGATAAGAACATATACTGCGCTTCTGTTCCGGAGGGCTTTAATACCCGTCAATTATATATTAACGGCGAAAAGGCGCTGCGTTCAAGGAATATATCATACTCAGGCAACACATATAATCATCTTAAACGCACATGTGAGCTTGGTTTGAATTCCAGAAATAATCGCGAAATATATTTTTATCGTGACGATATTGCGGACTGGAACAATTTTGAAAATGTCGAGTTCCATCTGATTACCGCATGGACGGATAATGTTCTGAGATTTGCGAAATATGATAAGGAAAATAATTTTAAACCGACAACCGTTAATAACGGCGGCAGTGAAGGCGTTGTCGACGCGGCGGCGGTAAAGCAGCGCGAGCCTGAAAGTACGCGCTTGTTTAACCGCGCGCACCCTGATATTACAGGAACTACACTCGGATATAAATCAAGATCATACTATTATTTAGAAAACGCTTATGAGTTTATTGACGAAGATAATGAGTGGTATCTTGACACAACTGAGAACAAGATATATTGCAAGGCTCCTGCGGGTTCGGATATGAATGATGTCAGGGTTACAGCGCCTGCGCTTGAAACTCTTATAAATATAGACGGAAGTAACCAAAACAGAGTATGCAACCTGAATTTTGAAAATATTGTTTTTGAAGGTTCTACTTGGACTCGACCCAGCGAGGAGGGACTTGTAGGAGGTCAGGCATCGCAATATATGCTGACTTCTTCTTTAGCCAATAAAGTAACAGCATATCACACTCCGAGCGCATTTTACGCACAATATGCGGACAGTCTCAATATAACAGGCTGTACATTCAGAAAAATAGGTTCGACTGCGATTGACCTGTATTTAGGAGTTACAAACAGCAATATTTTCGGTAATGAGGTATATGACACTGCTGGAAACGGTATTTCGGTAGCTAAATTCTTCCAGGATGAAGACACCGAATATCATGAAGCATATAACCCGACGGATAAATCGGAAATATGTGAAAATATTAATGTAATAAACAATACCGTTCACGATATCGGTACTGAATATGAAGGTGCGGTTGCGATTGCAGCAGGATATCCGAAAAATATAGTAGTTGCTCACAATGAGGTTTACAATGCGCCGTATTCAGGTATTTCGGTAGGATTTGGCTGGACAAGTAAAGATAATGCGATGGACAGCAATATAATTTTTGCGAACAGAGTTCATAACGTAGGACTTGTTTCGTGTGATTTTGGCGCAATCTATACTTTATCAAAACAGCCGCAGTCTCTCTGTGCGAGAAATTATATTTATGATTTAAGCCAGAAGCCTTGGTATGACTATGGCTACACGGCAACATATTTTGACGAGCAGACGGAAGGCTATACTATAAAAGAAAATCTGACCTATAATGTGGGAAATAATCTATGGGGTAACGGAATTAACTTTAACGGTTGCAAGGCTAAAAACACGGCTACAGATAATTATCTCAACACCAACCCTAACTCAAATGAAATAGTGTCCGCTATCTCAGCTGAGGCAGGAATTGCAGCAGGGAAGAGCTGTGCAGAACTTGAGGCTGAGGCAGAACAATATATTTACGATATTTTACATCCGGAATATAATACATACATCCGGATAACACCGACTAAAGTATCGGCAACGGCAGCAGACAACGGAAGCTCGGCGGAATACGCAATTGACGGGAAAGCTGATACAGTTTATACCCTTTCCGGACAGACTGCGAATTCTATGGCAAACCAATACCTGCTTATTGAATTTGACGGAGAAACTCCAATTGACAGAATTGTAATCGACCGTCAGTACCATGCCGGAGGCATAACACAGTACGACCATTGGCCGGACTGGTGCCTTGCAGTGGGATGTGAGCTTCAGGGTTCGTTTGACGGTGAAAACTGGGAGACGATAGGAGTTATGAATTCGTATCCGGAAGGTACTGGTGATACAACCCAGGATATTTATGAACTTGATAATCCGCAGGCGTATAAATATGTAAGATATATACGAACGAAGTATAAATCCGGTTCAGATTATGGCGTATGGTTATGGTCACCGAGCAAGGGCGGAGACGGCGGAAATCGTTTGAACGTGCAGGATATCAGCTTTTACAGTAAAACTACGCCACTTCCTGTAACCGGTTCATATGATGCAAATACAACTACATATACATGGACATTTGCTAATGAGCCTGAAGGCACTGACACTGCACAGTCAAGAAACTATGAGACTAAGGATAAGATTGCAGATCTTCGTCTTGTACTCAGAAGTGGCGACTATGTAAGTAACGCCGCAGGAATTCACTTTAATGATAAAAGCGTTGGCGACAGCGGATCTATACAGAACAGTCGTTATATCCTTGTAAAGCCCACATATGACGGAACACTTTCTGCTACTATCGAGTTCCCGACCGCCAAAAGCAACGTAAAATGCAGACTATACGCATATGATTATGGCACCGGGGCTGATTTTGACAGCATTGATGAAACGCTGGCAGCGAAGGGGGGTACAATGGCAACTACGCCTGATATTACTAATGCTAATGCTGCAACGCGGACATTAAATCTTCAGGGTGGTCATACATATGCGATTTACACTTATCAGAGGGCGTCGAATATTTCTGCGCTTTCATATAAGGTAACAGAGGAAATTGTACCTGAACCGGATACGACACCGACACCTGAGCCAGACGTGACACCAACGCCTGAACCGGATGTTAAACAGTGGGTTGAGGCTGAAATCACCTCTGTAAGCGCAGATGGCATCAGTGTGAACGCCAAGAGCAACACCAATGGCGAATACAAAATGATTACGGCTGTTTACGATGAAAATGGCACATTGCTTTCTGTAAAAATACGTCAGGTGGAGTTTGAAAAAGATGTTCCAAGGGAAATAAACGTTGATATAGAAGTCAGTGGAAATGTGGCAGTATTTTTCTGGAAGGACGAGATGACACCTGTTTCGGAGAAGATAGTATATGATGATTTTGATAAAGACGGCCTTTTTCCCATAATGAATTATATGAAAAAAATATCAATGAATTAGGCAGCCTTGCATTTAGACACGAACAGGACACTTTTGTTAAAAAGAAGTCTTGTTTGTGTCTGTTTTTAAAATAGGGAATATGCTAAAATTAACATATAACTAAAATATGATATATTCATTGGAAGGAGTGGCTAATATGAGAGTAAAAAGGTTGTTTAGTATTATTTTATCTGTGTCTATGAGCATAGCGCTTATGCCTATATTGGATTTAAGCACGGCGCTTGCGAACGATACGATGATTTATGAATGGGATTTTCGAGATTATTCAGGGGATGAGGCTGTTTCATCGACAGGTGAAACAAGCGAGGCCTATGCGGTATCAGACCATGTTCTTGAAATTCATCTTGCAAACGGTGACAGCATAACGGAAAATGGTCTTTATTGGAGTACACCCGGAGGCACAGTGTCAGATGACACTACAACGGTGAAGAACAATCGCTATATTGTATTTCGACCGAAATATGACGGAAACCTTGCCGTTACTTATAAAGGTTCTGATAATAATTCAAGAAATCATCCGAGAATGTATCTTTCATGCGGTGATGCCCTATCATGCACTGTAAAGGGGACGAATGCTTCGCAAAAAGAACCTAACCAGATGTATGACAATAATTCGCTTGAATTTGCAACGGGTTCATATAATGTGAAATCCGGAAACACATACTACATATGGGGCTATCATTACAGTCGAACAGGTACAGCTTTTACCGTTTCGAATATCGTTTACAATGCCGACACATCAACAGGACAACCACAGGCAACCTCAAAGCCGGAAGATGATGCTTTAAAACTCATGGCATTGGATTTTAATGATGAAAATGACCGATTGAAAACCATAAACGGGTCTGTTGCTCTTGAGCAGGGACAGATGGCATACAGCACGGGTAAAGACGGCACAGGCTGCGCGTATTTTGACGGTACCGGATCAGGCTGGCTTGATGTAAAGAACAGCAACGGACAAGGGTTATTTGCCGGCAAAGATAATATTACAATTTCATTTTCGTCAAAGACCGATGCGGCTCCGAGTTGGTGGATGTTTGTGGCTTCCAATTCGGCAGCGCCTGTATATCAAAAGGAAAAGTATCTCGGTATTTTAGATGAGAAAAACAAGCTGACCGTAGAGCGTTATAAAAATGAAGGGGCGCGTGCGGATTCCGTATCTTCGTCATATTCTTCCGGTGAATGGAAGGATGTTGTTATATCTTTAAATAATAAAACAACGGAGTTATATGTGAACGGCAAATTTGTAGATTCAAAAGATTATGAGTATGCTATAAGTGATATTTGTGGCGAAAATCCGATTACATATATAGGTAAAGCAACATGGGGCAGCGGTGAATATGCAAATGGTTATCTTGATAATTTTGTTGTATATGATTATGACATTATTCCCAATATAGGTGATACTTCGGCGGTCACATCGAATTTAAACCTTCCTACATCGGGCAAGGGATATAGTATTGTATGGAAAAGTTCAAATACCGACGTAATATCAAACACAGGCAGCGTAAAAAGACCTGAAAAAGGCAAGAAAAAGGTTACGCTTACCGCAACAATTATGTTTGATACGCACACGCTTACAAGAAGCTATGACGTATATGTACTCGGAGAGGAATATTATGATTATCAGATGGAGATAAGCCAGAAAAAAGGCGTAGATATTCAGCAAAATATGTACGGTCTGTTCTTTGAGGATATAAATTACGCAGCAGATGGCGGATTATATGCTGAAATGATAGAAAACTGTTCATTTGAAGCTCAAAAGAGCAATGGAAAGGGATCTGTAAGTTATGACGGACTTTATGGCTGGAGCGTATATCCGTCAAACGGAAGCGGAGCATCTATGCTCACAAAATCAACAGAAGGTTTGAACGAAAATAATAAGAATTATATTGAGTTTACAGCTTCAGGCATACAAAAAGGATTTAAAAATCAGGCATATGACGGTATATACATGGAAGCGGGTAAGCCGTACAAAGTGTCTCTGTTTGCGAAAAAAGGGACTTACGCAGAGAGAATCAAGGCATCGGTTTACAGCGGCGGCACTCTGGCGGCTCAAACAACAGTTGCTGATAATCTGACCGACATATGGACAAAGTACGAGGCAACGATAGTCCCTGATAAGACCGTAAGAAACGCAGAGTTTGTCATTGAACTGGACGGAGAGGGCAGCGCGGACTTTGATATGATTTCATGTATTCCAGCAGATGCTGTTGATGGAGTATTCAGAAAAGATTTGGCAGAGAAATTAAAAGCATTAAATCCGGGATTCCTCCGTTTTCCCGGCGGCTGCATAATTGAAGGCTATAATCTCGCAAACAGGTATAATTGGAAAGATACTGTAGGACCTGTAGAAGAAAGAAAACAGAACTGGAGCCGTTGGTCGTGTCATACGAACAGCGGACTTGACAACGGTTTTAAACATTATAATCAAACATACGGTATAGGTTTTTACGAATATTTTAAGTTATGCGAGTATTTGGACTGTGATGCTGTGCCTGTTGTAAATGTCGGTATGGCGTGTGAATATCAGAGTAAAGAGACGGTGCCGGTATTTGAAAGCGATGGAAAAACATATACATCAGAATTTTATCAGTACATTCAGGACGCACTGGACCTTATAGAATTTGCTAACGGGGACTCATCGACTACATGGGGAAAAGTAAGATGCGATATGGGACATGAAGAACCGTTCAATCTTTCCATGATAGGAATAGGCAATGAGCAATGGTATATAAATGGTAATCAGTGGTATGACCGCTACGAAGCGTTTGAACAGGAAATACATAAGGTATATCCTGATATTAAGCTCATTTCAACATCCGGACCGTCTGCAAGCGGAACATCGTTTGATGAGGCTTGGAAGTGGATAAGAGAAAACAGCTCTAAAAATGACAGTTTTACTTATGCTGTAGACGAGCATTATTATATGTCACCAGAATGGTTCTTGGCAAATGACACGCGTTATGATAAGTATGACAGAAACACAAAGGTATTTGCCGGTGAATACGCGGCACATACTACGCTTACAGGAGCTGCGGAAAAAAAGAATAATTTAGAGAGCGCAATCGCCGAAGCTGCGTTTATGACCGGACTTGAAAGAAATGCTGATGTTGTCTATATGGCTTCATACGCGCCGTTATTCGCAAGGCTTAACTATACACAGTGGGCGCCGGATATGATATGGTTTAATGATGTGGCAAGCTATGTTTCGCCGACTTATTGGGTACAGAGTATGTATATGAACAATAACGGTGACTATACACTAAAAAGCACAGTAAACGATAATTATGAAAAAGTGTATCAGTCAGTTTCGTATGACAAAGAGAGCGGAGACATAATTGTAAAAATGATTAACCCATACACAACAGAGAAAAAGAGTAATATTGTAATTGATTCGGGATTTACTCTTACAGGAAAAGCCGACGTTGAAATGTTAAAAGGTGATAGTCTTACAGACGTGAACAGTATTTCAGCTCCAGATAATATAGCGCCTGAAAAGACAACAATAGATATATCAAATAACACTGATTATATCTTACCTCATCTGTCGTTCACGGTAATGCGTGTGCATACAAACTCGCAGCTAATTAGATTGGCTGATTGCCGTGCAGATAAGGGCATTTTTAAATATGAACTTGAATCTGGCGGCGATATATCGGAGTATGACATTTACACGGCATTATACGATAATGATGGTAAACTTGTTAACGTGTGGAAAAATGAATTAAGCGGCACAGCAAATATTGATATGGGCGCAGACTATGACATCAAGGTTATGGTATGGGAGAAAAACAGCATGAAGCCTGTGTGCGAAGCTATTGAACAATCTGTAAATACCGCCGAAAAGATAACTGAATATAAATATCTGTTTACAGATGATAAGGTAGTCAAGACATCCGGAAGCGCATCAAGCGGTGATGTATATGAATGGACAATTACATCTGCACCGCAGTATTTCTATATTGATAACATTGATTTCGATGCCGTTGAGTCAATTACAATAAGATCAGGTTATCAATCAAATTCAGCCGTAACATCTGTATATGCTTATGATAACGACGGAAAGTATGTAAGCGAAAATGAGCTGAAAAAGTTTGTGACAAACCCGACTCCGCTTGGAAATCCGATTGGTACAATCGCTGATACAAAAACAGCAACGTGGGGATATAGGACCGGAGTAATAGGCAGAAACAACGTGACAATTTCAGAGGGCTCAAACTATACCCTGTCGGATACGTCAAAAATTCTGGATATACCGTCAGGAACGGGTAAAAAAGCTCTGATTGTTGGTATAACAGGAAATATAGGCGAAAAAGGATATTTTGATTATATCACCGTTAAATACAATAAAGAGGTTGACGCGCCAATGCCAGTTATAGAGAGTATCACAGGTGAAGGTATTAAAGATTTCACAGTAGAGATAAATCAATCAGATAAATCAATTTTAATTCCGGTTATTCCGGGAACAAATCTCAATACATTAAAACCCGAAATTAAGATGAGCGGCAACGCTTCTGTAAAACTTACATCGGGAACATGGAAAGACGGACAGCTTACGATTTCTTACGGAGACGAAAGCGAAGTGTGGAGTATTAAGGCTGAGGACAGAGGAAACCCTGTGCTGAACGGATATTATGCTGATCCTAACCTTTGTATATTTGGCGATACGTTTTATCTCTATCCCACAACCGATGGCGGAACAGGGTGGAACAGCAGTTCGTTTAAGGCATTTTCATCAAAGGATTTGATAAACTGGAAGGACGAGGGTGAAATTCTGAGCCTTAAAGACGTTTCATGGTCAAGCGGAGTTTACGCATGGGCGCCTACCGCAGTTGAAAAGGACGGCAAGTATTATTACTACTACAGCGGAACGCAAAGTATAGGCGTGGCGGTTTCGGATAGTCCGACAGGACCGTTTATTGACAAGGGCGAACCTCTTGTAAATAAGAATACTGTCGGATTATCAGGACAGATGATAGACCCGGCAGCGTTTATAGAAGATGACGGGCAAGCATATATATACTGGGGTAACGGCAGAATGTACATGGCAAAGCTCACGGACGATATGATGAGTATTGACGGCGAAATCCATACAATTACACCATCGAATTTCCGAGAGGGTGCATTTGTAATCAAACGCAACGGAATATATTACTTTATGTGGTCTGACAATGATACAGGTGAGCCTACTTATGAGGTGAGATATGGAACATCAAATTCCCCGTATGGACCGATACAGGGAAATACCAGAATTTTAACATACTCAAATACTGACGATTCGAGGATAAGAGGAACAGGACATCACAGCGTTATAAATGTTCCGGGAACAGACGACTGGTATATATGCTATCATCGCTTTAATGTTCCGAGATACGGAACTGTCACGTCCAAAAACAGTGAAGCGGGTAACCACAGAGAAATTTGTATAGAAAAAATGGAGTTCGATGAAAACGGCAATATTAAACCTGTAACAGCTACGTTAAAAGGAATAACAGAGCCTGTTACGATTGAAAGGTAAATACTGCTTGATTGCTGAATGAAACAGGGAGGAGAATCATATATGAAAAGAATATTATCAATCCTAATAGTGCTGACGATTGTACTTACATCGTTTAGCGTAACGAGCTTTGCGGCAGAGGAAAAAGCAGCATTGCCCACCATAACTGTTGATATGACAAATGAACAGCACAACATAATTCATGGCGCGGCGGGCTTCCTTTACGGAATAAGCAATGAGGGAGTACCCGATGTAAACACGTTGACCCCTCTAAAACCGAAAGTTCTTGCAACTAAAGGCGCATTGGGTACGGAGCATCCTTACGGTGATGCTCTTGATGTTGCCGAGGAGTTTTTTGAAGCCGGCGGAGAACAGGTGCAGATGTACAACTCCAATTATTACGGTGTATTCGGAGTTACGGCAGATGCTTATGATTACGCAGATGTACTCAAAAATATAATATGTCCGGAAGTAGTAGCATGGAAGGAAAAAATGCGCGACCGTTTCCCTGACATAGATAAAATGCTTCAATATATTCCGATTAACGAAAGCACACCTATAAAGGTTAGCGGCAGCAAGAATTATAATGAAGCGTGGAAAATTTATTACAAGGCAATAAAAGAAGCAGACCCGAACGCCACTGTTGTAGGGCCTAATCATGCATATGATCCAAGCTATAACGAAATGTTAGGATTTTTGAACTTCTGCAAGACTAACGATTGTCTGCCCGATGTTATAACGTGGCACGAGCTTCAGGTAAGCGATTTAAATAATCTTAATATAAATAATACAAACAATTCTATTCAGCGTTACCGTTCTGCGGCAAGAGATGCAGGGGTTGAGGAAAAGCAGGTTGTAATTAACGAGTATGCCGACTTTGCCGACTGCGGTGTTCCGGGCAGACTTGTAAACTGGATTGCGCGTCTTGAAGATAATCAGGTTTACGGATGCCTTCCGTTCTGGCATCAGGCAAATAATTTAAACGATCTTGCCGCAAATGCCAATCAAGGCAACGGAGCTTGGTGGGTATACAAATGGTATGGAGATATGTCGGGAAAGACTCTTGGCGTAGAGCAAAGCAACACATCCGTAGAGGGATTTTACGGTGTGGCGTCCTACGATAAGAACAAGCGCAGCGCGAGCGTTCTGTGCGGCGGAACGGACGGAGAAGCTATAGTTAAACTTGATAATATTTCATCAACGTCGGTTTTCAAAGATGCCGATAAGGTTCATATTAAAGTCGAGGCTTCATATTTCAGCGGCTATCATGGTGCGGTATATGCTCCTGAAACAGTGATGGAAGGCGTATTCCCTGTTAAAAATGGAAGTGTTACAATAAATCTTGAGGATATGCTGTTTTCAGCGGCATATAACATAACGATTACAGAAACAACCGAAGATGTAAGCGAACCGGCAGTAGGAGCATTTCGCAGTGAGTATGAGGCAGAAAATGCTACCCCGTATGGCAGCCTTATAATCGACAATCAGGATACTCCTCTTGAAGAGCCGCGCTATTTCTGCTCGGGTGGAGTTCGTATCGGCGGAATTGACCAAAGCGGCGATGGTATAGAATATAACATTGACGTACCCGTAGACGGACATTACAGGCTTGATTTCCTTTATGGAAACGGTGTTGGCTCAACAAGAAACAATGCTAATACGCATAGTCCTAAAAATATTACGCAAAAACTTGTAATAGATGGTACGGAAAGTGAGCTTTTACTACCCAATACGCTGTTTTATTCCATGGAGGGGATGGTTCCCCAATATGCTGACCTCAAAGCAGGGCATCACAAGATAGCGTTGATGTATAACGGCGAAGCGGGTGGATTTCACGATGCGCTATATGTGTCCTATACAGGCGCATATGGTGAAGAATATCCTGAATTTGATAAAATATACGAGGCGGAATCAGCCGATTTCAATGCGCTCGGAGAAACAAAAGAGAGTTTTGCCGTTACGGAAACAGCGATAGATGGTTACAGCTCAAATGGCTATGTAACAAGACTTAATCTCTTGCCTGTAACAAGCGGCGGCGGAATACGTTGGATAGTTGATGTCGAGGAAAGCGGTTTGTATGACCTTGAATTTAAGGTTAATTCTGCTAATACTGGTAAACTGAATGTGTACATTGATAATACAAACCTGACGTTTGACAATTTTGCTGTTAATATGGATATTAAACCGAATAATGACTGGCAGAAATATGGAGCTACGCTTTTCCTAAGACAGGGAATAAATATTGTTGATATTGATACCGACTGTGAAGCGGCAGTGGATTATATGCATGTTATACGCTCGGACAGCAATCCGGCAGTGGTCGTCGAAGCAGAGGACGCGCAGGGCAAGTTTGAAACGGCGATTTCAGGCGATGCGACCTATGTTAAGGAAATGCGCGGAGACGAGTATCTTGAAATGACCGTGAACGCTAAGCAAGATGGTCTGTACAAAATGCAGGTGTTCCAGTCCAACGATGACCTGTGCGGAACGCACAGTTACAATATTAAAATTATAGACCGCTACGCGACTGTTGAGGTAAACGGTGAACAATCGACACGATACTTTTTCCCTAACTCATTTTCAGACGATACCTTCCTTGAAAGGACTGTACCGATTGAGTTAAAAGCGGGAGAAAATAAGATAAGAATTTATAATAATGACAGCTGGCACGTTAAATGGGGAGGTACGACGTCAACGCCCGGTACAAATGAACTCGTAAACTATACGCCAAACTTTGATAAATTCATCATAACACCGGCTTCGATTCAATGGGAGGCAAAGGAAAGAGCAAACACAATATTTCTTTCGTCTACAAAAAACGGATATATTTACTGTGACAAGAACACGGCTTATAATGGTGAAACCGCAACGGTATATCTTGTGCCTGACGGGGAGGTAAAGAGCCTTACTTTAAATGGGAAAAATATAACACAGACTCTTTCAACAGAGGATTATATTATATATAAGACTGAAATTGAGATTAACGGAGACACAAATCTGTATGCCGAGTTTACACCTGCTATAGAAGGCGATTTTGATAAGCCGATAATAGAAAATCCGGGAACAGTCGTTATAGACGGTAAAAAATATAAGAAAATAGGAGAAAACCTTTTCAAAAATCACAACTTTGCCGACTACAGCGGCGCGGATATGGATCAGTGGTATGTAGGTGTAAATAACGGAGGACACCCTACGGCGGAAAATTATCAGATACCAAAGATAAATCCGGACGGAAGTGTAGAAAATCTTGTTCCTATCGCCGAGAGCGGACTTCTTACAACCGGAGGATATGAGAAGACCGGCGAAGATACATTCTATTACGGAAAAGACAAGGCGGGACGTACATATCTGGTTGAACAACTGAGCAGCGATTGGCAAAACTGTGCGTGGAACGGAGCGCATTCGCTTTTAGGATTTATCCCAATAAAGCCGAATAAGAATTACTATTTCCAATTTGAAGCATTTTCTTCTAAAAAGTCTAATAAAAATACAAAAGCATCTGTACGTTACGGCGCCATAAATATGGAAAACTTTGTTCCGAAAAATTATACGGCAAGCGGTACGCTGAATTTCAGCGGTACCGGTTATATGACGTGTAAAAACGGAGATGAGCAGAATATAGGGGGAAACAGCTGGGAAACATATGATGCTCTGATAAACAGCGGTGACGGCGACTATTTCCTCTTTAATGCGTATTGGCTTCATATGGCGCATTATATGTGTTTTGGCGACTTTCAGCTTTATGAGCTGTCAGATACGCCTATGGTGAATGTTTCGGAGCTTAAAAATCCGGCGGCATTGGTGCTTAATCTAAATGATAAACTGTCGCTTGCCGATAAAGCTTCAATTGTTGCTGATGATGGTGAAACCTCGGAACTGCCCATTACATGGCTTAATGCCAACGGAGTTGACATAACAACCCCCGGTGTCTATGTTGTTACAGGATATGTCAGCTTACCGGATGATTATTATAGTGATAATGTATATGTTAAGCAGAAAGTAATTGTTAAGGGTATACCTGCAGCTGAAATAACCAAAACAAGCAAAGACGGTAACAAGGTCGGTTTCTGTGTAAATGTGAATAGCAATTGTTCCGGTGTGTTGTATGTGGCTGTAAAAGACGACGACGGAAAACTCTTAAATGTAAAATCAAAAGAAATTGAGCTTCAAACGGGTGAAACCTATGATGCGGAATTTGAATTTGCGGGTGAATTAAATACGGTCGAGATTTTCTTCTGGGAAAAGGATACAATGAGACCGTTCTGCCATAAGGTTACGATATAACTTAGTAATATTGATTTTGGGAGAAGATTATGAAAGATATAATATTTAACGGGGTGCCGTGGTTTGATCAAAACGGGAATACCGTAAATGCTCACGGTGCATGTATAGTTCGGGAACATGATACTTATTATCTGTTCGGGGAGTACAAAACTGATGACAAGAATATGTACAACGGTTTTTCGTGCTATTCTTCAAAAAATCTGGCGGATTGGAAATTTGAAGGCATGGCATTGGCACCGGACGCAGATAAAATGCTGTACCCTGATCGTGTCGGAGAACGTGTTAAGGTAGTGAAGTCAAGAAAGGCAGAAAATTACGTTATGCTCATGCATACAGATAATATGCAATACAGCGATCCGTGTATAGGAGTTGCGGTCAGTGATAAGATAAATGGCAGATATAAATTTATAGGGCCTCTTATGTACAAGGGTGAAAAGGTGCGAAAATGGGATATGGGAACCTTTATTGACGAGGATGGAACAGCATATCTGATGACTCATGAAGGCAACATATACCGCCTCAATGATGAATGTACTCAAGCAGAGGAGCTGGTCGCCGAAAACATATCTCCCGGCGGAGAATCTCCTGCAATGTGTAAACATGATGGTAAGTATTATATTATGTTTTCCAATAAAACAGGGTGGGATAATAATGATAACTACTACCTTACCGCTGATAATATCAATGGGCCATGGGAAAACCAAGGTCTATTTTGTCCTCAGGGAAGCGCTACATATAATACGCAATGCTCCTATATATTTAATTTCCAAATTGAGGATAAAACTGTAAAAATGTATTTAGGAGACAGATGGTCGTATCCTAAACAGGCATCGTCTGCAACACTGGTGATGTTGCCGTTAGAGTTTGAAAACGGAAAAATGTCGATAAGTGAATATATGCAGGCATGGTCAGCTGATGATGTGAGTGAATTTAAAGAACAACAACTTATATCATATAAATTTTACTCAAACAAAAAATCAGAAAGCAGAGAAATTCAGTTTTGCGGTGAAAGAATATCTCTGTTCGGCAAAGCCTCAAATGAAGGCGGGTATTGTAGGCTTGACATTATGGATAGGGCAAATAATATTGTCAAGACAGATATTATAAACTTTTATGGTACTGCGCCTATGAGCGGTGTACGGTATGTTTCGCCAAAATTGGAGAGAGCAGATTATGTACTGCGTATTACAGTGTTGAGCGAAAGTGGTGAATGGTTCACAAAGGACGGTATGCGATATGGCAGCCAAGATTGTTATGTAGATATTTACGGTTACTCTGTAGATGATTTTTAACGATGCAGAATGCAGATGGTTCTATAATGCGTTTGCCAGTCAAATTGTAAGCGTTCTTGTTGATACGAAGAGCATGAAGATTACGGCAAAATATACTTCCGAAGGCGCATTAACGGATATAAAAATCGAAAAGGCGAATATATCGGAAATAACAGCTCCGATAAATACCGCGACAGAAAAGATATTCTATTGGGAGTCATTTGAAAGCATGAAGCCAATAGAACTAAAATAGTATAAGCTATATTCATATTAGATGGGGAGCCGGTAGAAATATCGGTTCCCTGCAATAATTATCATTTGCAGAAAAAACTTCTTTACCATAATCGTTTCGATTTCTTCTCTCTTTCATATGGAAATATATTGCGGTAGAGGAGTTTTTCCTGTGAAGGATATCTTAAAGAATATGCCCAAAAATGAAAAATATCTCCCATTGTATATGTAGGAGATATTTTTCGTATATAAATGTAACTTGTATCGATTGAAGGGAAGT